>Ga0208595_1000279_pt1 | contig 19952 bp, 17 predicted proteins | sample LakMenEpi28Jun11_FD_150742 | JGI IMG/M metagenome (GOLD analysis project Ga0208595, IMG submission 150742) | Freshwater microbial communities from Lake Mendota, WI - 28JUN2011 deep hole epilimnion (SPAdes) | ecosystem: Environmental > Aquatic > Freshwater > Lake > Epilimnion/Euphotic zone ...
CAAGATTTTGGGAGATAAATTGTCTATACGTGTTGGCATCAATGGTTTCGGTCGAATTGGAAGAAATTACCTTCGAGCCGAATTGGCAAAGGGTACCGACTTAGAGATTGTTGCTGTCAACGACCTAAGCGATCCGGCTTCTCTAGCCCACCTACTTAAATACGACTCCGTGAACGGACGCCTAAACCAGGACGTAAGCGTTGATGGATCCAACATCATCGTTGGTGGCAACGTAATCAAGGTTCTAGCCGAACGCAATCCGGAAGACCTTCCTTGGGGAGAACTTGGTGTTGACATCGTTATCGAGTCAACTGGGCGCTTCACAGACGCGGATGCTGCGCGAGCGCACATCAAGGCTGGCGCCAAGAAAGTTATCATCTCGGCCCCCGCTACCGGCGAAGACGCTACCTTCGTGATCGGCGTGAACGAAGAACTCTACGACAATGAGAAGCACCACATTATTTCGAATGCTTCTTGCACCACTAACTGCCTAGCTCCATTTGCCAAGGTCTTCAACGACAAGTTCGGTATTGAGAACGGTCTAATGACCACGGTTCACGCTTACACCGCAGACCAGAACCTCCAGGACGGCCCACATGGCGACCTTCGTCGTGCCCGGGCAGCGGCCATCAACATCGTTCCTTCCTCAACCGGTGCGGCTAAGGCAATTGGCCTTGTGCTTCCTGAGCTAAAGGGCAAGCTTGACGGCTACGCTCTTCGCGTTCCAGTTCCAACCGGCTCAATCACCGACCTAACGCTAGTTTCTAAGACCACCGTTACTGTTGAGCAGGTTCAGGACGCCTACCGAGAGGCTGCTGCCAGCGGTCGTCTAAAAGGCATCCTGAAGTACACCGAGGAACCAATTGTTTCGAGTGACATCGTTGCCGACCCTCACTCATCAATCGTTGATGCTGGGCTAATCAAGGTAATCGGTAACACCGTGAAGATTTCGTCTTGGTACGACAACGAGTGGGGTTACTCAAACCGTTTGGTCGAGTTGACTGAATTAGTAGCCTCGAAGCTGTAAACCAGTTCGTCAAAAGAATCGATTATCTTGCGTAAACTCTCTGAGCTCGGCTCGCTTGATGGCAAAACTGTAATCATTCGCTGTGATTTTAATGTTCCCCTAGAAGGATCTCGAATCACCGATGACGGCCGTATCGTGGCTTCAGTGCCTACCATCAAGTACCTCGTTGAGCAAGGCGCCAAGGTTGTTGTAATCAGCCACCTTGGTCGCCCAGAGGGAGCACCAGATCCGAAGTATTCGCTAGAACCAGCAGCAGATCGCCTCAGCGAACTCTTGGGGCAACCGGTGCTGTTTGCTTCCGACACCGTTGGAGTGCGCGCTGAAGGGGCCCTAAAGGTCCTGGCCAACGGCGGAGTAGTTGTTCTTGAGAACCTTCGTTTCAATCCTGAAGAAACTTCCAAGGACGAAACAGTTCGCCGAGAATTCGCCGCTAAATTAGCTGCCTTCGGAGACGTTTTTATTTCTGATGGCTTCGGCGTCGTTCACCGCAAACAGGCGTCCGTATACGAACTAGCGCAGCTACTACCTTCATATGCAGGGTTCCTAATCGAGAAGGAACTGGAAGTCATGAAGCGGCTAACCGTTGATCCAGAGCGACCATACGCGGTTGTTCTTGGCGGTTCAAAAGTTAGTGACAAGCTCGGAGTTATCGACCATCTGCTACCTTCGGTGAACAAGTTACTCATCGGTGGGGGAATGGTGTTTACCTTCCTGGCAGCGCTTGGATACAAAGTCGGTTCTTCGCTACTAGAGGAAGATCAAATACCAACAGTTTTGGAATATATGGATCGCGCGAAATCACTCGGGGTAGAAATCGTACTTCCGGTAGACATCGTGGTCGCTAGTAAATTCGGTGCCGATGCAGAAGTCTCTGTAACCAGAGCATCTGAGATCGAATCAACACCTTTCGGTGAAACAGGTCTTGGTCTCGACATTGGCCCGGAGTCTGCTTTGATTTTTGCAAGAGAGATTGCTGAAGCGAAAACTGTCTTCTGGAACGGCCCGATGGGTGTGTTTGAGATTGACCTATTCGCCTCTGGAACAAAAGCGGTGGCAGCTGCACTTACTGAAGTTCAGGGTCTTTCTGTAGTTGGCGGTGGCGATTCTGCAGCCGCAGTGCGTCTGCTCGGATTCTCGGACGGACAATTCGGTCACATTTCAACCGGTGGCGGCGCAAGTTTAGAATATCTTGAAGGTAAATCCCTTCCAGGGCTGGAGGTCCTAAATGACTAACCGTGTTCCGTTCATTGCGGGGAACTGGAAAATGAACCTAGACCACCAACAGGGTATCGCTCTTGTGCAAAAAATCGCGTGGACGCTCAAAGACGCTAATTTCGACTACGCGACAGCCGAGGTAGCCGTTTTCCCAGGATTTACCTCCCTGAGGTCTATTCAGACCCTGATTGACGCAGATCAGTTTGAATTAAAACTTGGAGCACAAGACATCTCGGCCCATGATTCAGGGGCCTTCACCGGTGAAGTTTCAGGCCTGGCACTCAAGAAGCTTGATGTTCAGTATGTACTCATCGGTCACAGTGAGCGACGTCAGTTTCACAATGAATCCGACGATGTGGTTCGTTCAAAAACCGCAGCAGCTTTCAAACACGGTATCGTTCCAGTCATCTGCGTTGGAGAGACACTCGAGGAACTAGAAAGCGAAGGGGCAGCGGCTGTGCCAGTTCGACAAACACTTGCCGCACTTTCCGAGCACGAATCATTGGGAGATTTCATCATCGCCTATGAACCGGTCTGGGCAATTGGAACCGGTCAAGTTGCCACACCCGAACAGGCGGCGAGCGTAGCTCTCAAGATTCGCGATGCCATTCGTGCGGAGCACGGGGAGTTGGCCGATAGGGTTCGAATCCTCTACGGAGGTTCGGTTAAGGCAAACAACGTGGCCGGCTTCCTTCGAAGCCCAGAAGTCGATGGAGTTCTAGTTGGCGGAGCAAGTTTGGACTCAGAGGAATTCTCTGGAATCGCTAGATTCCAGAGTCATCTGGCAATATAGACATTAGAGACACAACTAGGAGTCAATTTTGGAAGCTATACGTACCGCACTGATGGTACTTTTATTCATCATCAGCATGCTACTCACCCTATTGATCCTTCTTCACAAAGGCCGCGGGGGAGGCTTATCCGACATGTTCGGCGGTGGAGTTACTTCCACCATGCAGTCGTCCGGTGTTGCAGAGCGTAACCTGAATCGAATCACTGTGATTCTTGGAGTAGTTTGGTTGGCAATTATTGTGGCACTAGGGCTTTTCGCGAGGTTTAGCGTCGCGGGTTAGCAACCCCAGGAAAGATTTCCGGCGGTCTGGTCTATGTACCAGACCGTCTTTTCTTTACCCTGTACTCTGCCAACCGGCAACTCGTCTGGATTCTCACCAAAGGCGCTGGCAACAGCCTCAGCCTTATCCGAGCCTGCCACAGTGAACCAAATTTCATCGGACTGATTGATCACAGAATAGGAAAACGACAATCTGGCTGCGGGAGGTTTCGGAGAAGCGGGCTCCGCCACAACAGATTGCGTGCTTTCGCCGCAGGAGTGCCCGGGGAAGAGACTAGCGATGTGCCCATCCGGCCCCACGCCCATCAACATCAGGTCAAAACTTATTCGTTGACCATCGAAAAATTTAGCAAACTCAGCCGCGGCGCCATCAATACCGAACTGCGAATCCATACTTGGAAACTCGTGAATGTTTTCCGACGGAATGTTAAGTTTCTGAAGCCATGCTTTTCTCGCCTGCACCGCATTTCTGTCCCCGTGATCAGACGAAACGAAGCGCTCATCACCCCACCAAATGTGTAGTCGAGATAGATCCAGAGAGTTGAAATCGAGGGCTGACGCTGACGCCAGAGTCAAAATCCCAACAGTTCCTCCGGTTAAGGCCACATCGACGCGTTCCTGCAGCTTCAGCCTGTCTGAAACAAAGGTGTAGAGATCGGCTGCTGCGGCATCTGCAACGGAGATGGCATCACTAAACCGCTTTACGACCGGGCGAACCACTTCAGAACCTCTCCGAAAAGCTCGTCCGGGTCTAGGCGCCTTAGGTCTTCGCTCAGACAGTCGCGATTATTACGTCTGGCCAATGAAATCTCACGTGTTGGTTGAGTTGGCTGAATCAAAGTTGCGATGTCTGGTACCCGACGCACAATTTCGATGTCGCCGGAATCACGAAACAACTTCACACCCTTGATACCCGCGACAGGTTTACCCAGTGGTTCTCTAACAATCTTTACCTCGACCTTGAGTTTCATTCCAAGCCAAGCCGCCAGTAGGTCGGTGCTGGGTGAATCAGGCGTACCGCACACTTCAACCGCAGTAACCGGATCGAACGGTGGTTGGTCGAGAAGAGCTGCCAGCTGAGCACGCCAAAGTGTGAGGCGTGTCCAAGCGAAATCGGTGTCGCCTGGAGCATAATTTTTGGCGAGCTCTCTCAAAAAATCATGAGGGTTCAACTGTTCCGAGGCGTCGGTAATCCTGCGGGTCGCAATGCGACCAATTGGAGAAATCGAAAGATGCGGCGGCGCAGCTGAGGGCCACCAGGCAACAACCGGGGCATCTGGGAGCAGCAACCCAGTTACCAATAACTCGGCGTCAGATGTCGCCTCACCCCAGGCCTTTAAAACTATGACCTCGGAAGCCCCAGCATCTCCACCAACTCTAATTTCGGCGTCGAGTTTCGCATCAGTCTTTTCGGTTCCTTCAGCTTCGGCGAGAACCACAATTCTGCAAGGATGTTCCCGAGATGCTTCGTTTGCTGATTGAATGGCGTCTTCAAGCCCTTTGTGATCGGTTTGAATAACAAGAGTCAACACTCGACCCAGAGCCACAGCTCCACCCTGTTCACGAAGCTGAATGAGCTTCTTTGAGATTCGACTAACGGTTGTATCTTTAAGTTCAACGATCACGGACGACGCCACGCCCTTCCATCTTGTTGCATCATGACATCGGCCGAACTAGGGCCCCATGAACCTGGTCGATACTGCTCTGGTTGACCCTGGGTTTCCCAGAACTCTTCAATCGGATCCAGTATCTTCCATGACAACTCGACCTCTTCGTGTCTTGGAAATAGCGGTGGATCTCCCAACAATACGTCGAGAATCAGGCGCTCATAAGCTTCCGGGCTTGCTTCCGTGAATGCGTGTCCATAACCGAAGTCCATAGTCACGTCTCTAACCTGCATACCGACACCTGGAACTTTCGAACCAAAACGTATTGTTATTCCTTCATCCGGTTGCACTCGAATAACCAAGGCGTTCTGCCCTAGTTCTGCGGTTTGATCGGCGGCAAAAAGTTGTTGTGGTGCTCTCTTAAAAACAACTGCAATCTCGGTTACCCTGCGACCTAGGCGCTTTCCAGCACGCAAATAGAATGGCACTCCTGCCCATCGACGAGTGTTGATGTCTAATCGCATGGCCGCAAAGGTTTCTGTGACCGACTTTGGGTTCATTCCATCTTCTTCGAGGAAACCTAGAACCTCTTCACCACCTTGCCAGCCGCCCGCGTACTGACCTCGCGCCGTGTGGGTTCCAAGATCACTCGGAAGTCGCACGGCCTTCAAGACTTTCTCTTTTTCATTTCTAAGGTCGGCTGCGTCAAAAGACACCGGCTCTTCCATTGCAGTCAAGGCCAAAAGCTGAAGAAGGTGATTCTGGATGACATCTCTGGCTGCGCCAATTCCGTCATAGTATCCGGCGCGGCCGCCAACCCCAATGTCCTCGGCCATTGTGATCTGAACGTGGTCGATGTAGTTCTTGTTCCATAGTGGCTCGAAGAGCTGATTAGCGAAACGAAGGGCCAGTATGTTTTGTACGGTTTCCTTGCCCAGATAGTGGTCAATCCGGAAGATAGAATCCGCAGGAAAGACCGATTCGACCACGCCGTTGAGTTCCCTGGCAGTCTTTAGGTTGCTACCAAATGGCTTCTCGATTACCACGCGACGGAATTGGTCTGGCTTCGGATCGGCAAGACCGCTGCGGCTTAGCTGTCGGCAAACAAGCGGGAAGGCGTTTGGTGGTATCGAAAGGTAAAACGCGTGGTTTCCGTTAGTGCCGCGATTGACATCAAGCTCTTCGATGGTTTCTCGGAGGCGATCAAATGCCGAATCGTCGTCAAAATCGCCTTGAATGAAACGAATTCCCTGTGATAGTTGCTGCCACACTTCTTCGCTAAAAGGGGTCCTCGCGTGTTCACGAACAGAATCGTGCACCACTTGAGCAAAATCCTGATTCTCCCATTCACGCCTGGCAAAACCCACCAGGGCAAAGCCAGGAGGGAGAAGACCTCGATTGGCCAGATCGTAAACCGCCGGCATCAATTTCTTTCGGCTTAGATCGCCAGTAACACCGAAGATTACGAGCGAACTGGGTCCGGCAATTTTATTTAGACGACGATCGTCCGGGTCGCGAAGCGGGTTGTTGCCTGCGGATATCTCAACTGGGCTCATTGGACCTTCAAATACTTTCCCGTATGGTTTCAAGACCAGAAGTAACGTTGCTCAGGGTAAGAGTTAGAACTGGCCGATTGTGCTCAGCTAGAACTGCCGCGTCACCTGCCGCCTGAGAAGCAATCAGTTCACCGAGTGTGAAGTTTCTTCCCGGAACCGTCAGATCAGCACTTGCTCTAGACACTATTTGCAGAAAGACGCCCTGAGCAGGCCCGCCTTTGTGATATTGCCCCGTTGAATGCAAGAACCTGGGTGCCCAACCAAACGTCGTTGGGCGCTTGGTGCGCTCAGCGAGAAGGTCGCGTAACGCCTGTGCCTCAGGAAATGAGGTGCGGTCAAGGTACGCGTGAATTGAAATGTAGTTGTCTGCGCCCAAAGTTCCGAGAAGGGAGTCGATGGCAGATTCGAGTGTTTGATGAGCGCCCAAATCTAGACCTCTCGACCGAACCTCGATTTCGTTGTAGATGAACTCTGCAGCAATTTCTGGCTCGCGTCCCTCAAGCATCGCCCTGGCAGCGATCTTGGCAGACTCTACATCTGGCTGATCAAACGGGTTGACCCCGAGCAGGTGGGAGGCAATTACCGTAGCGTATTCCCAGAGCAGGAACTGAGCTCCCAGGGAACCAGAAACGACGATTTGATTTTCTGCAGCCGGCGAAGAATCATTACCAAGGCGAACTATTACCTGGTCTCCGGCCTCGCTTGAAAGTTCTTGCGCTGAAGGCGTCACAACCACGGGCAAAATTCCTTTACCCAGTTTTCCAGTTGATTCAGCAATCAGCTGCTCCGCCCAGTCTCCGAGACCTCGAATGACTGTTCCGTCTTCCACGATCACAATTTTGTCTGCGAATCGCTCTCCGTTTTTTGTTCGAGCAAGTGCTGCGCCAAGTTGTAGCGCTGGATTACTCATCGAGTCTGTTGCCAAAAGTACTGACACCGAAGTAGCCTCGTCGAGAAGTTGCTGAATGTCAGCGCCCGCTAAGCCCGAAGGAACCAGACCAAATGCGGTTAGCGCAGAGTAACGACCACCAACGGTCGGATCGGCGTTGAAAATTCGGTAACCATCTGCTTTAGCGGCTTGCTCCATAGGTGAACCTGGGTCCGTCACCACGACTATGCGATCGGCAACGTTGATTCCGGCTTCCGCAAAAGCATGCTCAAAAAGACGCTTTTGTGAATCGGTTTCAACGGTTGAACCTGATTTTGAAGACACCACGACCGCGGTTCGTTTGAGTTCACCGCCGAGAGCTTTGGCAACCTGCTCCGGGTTTGTCGAATCCAAAACCACAAGTTCAACTCCTGTGGTATTTGTGATGACTTCAGGGGCGAGAGACGATCCACCCATTCCGCAGAGTACGAAGCGATTTACCCCAAGCTCATTGAAATGAGCCTTGAGTTCAAGAATCTCAGCAACTAAGACCTGCGAGTCTGAGGCTGACGACACCCAACCTAGCCTCACAGAACTTTCGGCTTCGGCTTCTTTTCCCCAAACGGTGAAGTCTTTGGCTCCAATCCTGCTGGCAACACGAGTCGCAACTAGCTGCGGTAAAAACTCTTCAACGGCGAGCGAGGTCGATCCACTAGTTGTTACTCGAAGAGTCATTACTTGGCAGCCTCAAGAGCTTTGGAAATACTTGCCACGAGTTCGTTCCAAGAGATAACGAACTTTTCGACGCCCTCTTTCTCGAGTAGGTCAGTAACCTCATGAATGCTGATACCTAGGGATTCAACAGCAGCAATTATTGCCTCAGACTCGCTGTAGTGCTCAGTAATGGAGTTCTTGGGAACGATGCCGTGGTCGAAAACAGCCTCCATGGTCTTTTCTGGCATCGTGTTGACCAGCATCGGTGCAACTAATTCGGTGACGTACAGTGTGTCGCTAAGCTCAGGGTCTTTGACCCCGGTAGAGGCCATCAATGGGCGTTGTTTGTTGGCACCGCTCGATTCGAGCTCGGCCCAGGCGGCGACGTCAAATTCCTCTTCGAACACCCGATAAGCCAATCGAGCATTTGCCAGGGCAGCCTTACTGCGAAGTGCCAGGGCTTGCTCAGTTCCAACATTGTTTAGGCGCTTGTCAATCTCAGTATCAACGCGTGAAACAAAAAAGGAGGCGACAGAATGAATCTTCGATAGGTCCAAGCCTTTTTCTTTGGCAAGTAGAATTCCAGCGATGTAGGCACCGATTACCTCTCGGTAACGCTGAAGAGAGAAAATAAGGGTCACGTTTACGCTGATGCCAACTGAAATAACCTCGGTGATAGCCGCTAGGCCTGCTTTGGTTGCAGGAATTTTAATCATTACGTTCTCGCGGTTTACTTTGGCGAAAAGCTCCTTGGCCTGAGTAACCGTTTTCGCAGCATCGTGCGCCAGACCAGGCTCAACTTCGATTGAAACACGGCCGTCGAACCCGTCGGTTGAATCATAGACAGATCGAAAAACGTCACAGGCGTTAGCAACATCGACGGTGGTGATTTCAAAAATAGCCTCGGTCGCGGTTTTGCCTTGCGCCGCCAGTTCTGAAAGCTGATCGCCATAACCTTCGCCCTTGCTGAGTGCGCCGGCAAAAATAGTTGGATTAGTGGTCACCCCAGAGACAGACCTTGAAGCGATCAGTGACGCCAAGTTACCAGACTCGATGCGTGAGCGAGATAGGTCGTCAAGCCAAATACTGACTCCGTTGGCGGCTAGTTGAGCGAGAGGATTTGACATTTTTTCTCTAGGCTTTCTTGATACTGGATTTTGCCGCTGAAACGACGTTTTCAACGGTCATCCCGAATTCACGGAATAGGGTCTTGTAGTCGGCAGATGCGCCAAAGTGCTCTATTGATACGCTCTCGCCGTATGGTCCGACGTATTTACTCCAGCCGAGGCTCAAACCTGCCTCAACTGACACGCGCGCCTTGATTGAGCTGGGAAGAACAGCTTCGCGATAGGCCGCCGACTGCTCTTCAAACCACTCGAGACATGGGGCAGAAACAACGCGGGTTCCGATACCGCTTGACTCAAGTTTCAATCGCGCCTCAACGGCGAGTTGCAGCTCTGAGCCAGTTGCAATCAAGATGACCTTTGGTTTTCCATTTGCGGCATCGACAAGAGTGTAGGCGCCTTTTAGCGTGCCTTCTGCGCCGGCAACTGTGGCACCGGTTTCATCTTTGGCATCCCTTGCAATGACCGGGATGTTCTGGCGACTGAGAGCAATTCCAGACGGACCGCCTTGGTGTTCGAGAATTCCCTGCCACGCATAAGAAGTTTCATTAGCGTCTCCGGGACGCACGATGGCGAGATTAGGGATAGCTCGAAGAGTAGCCAATTGCTCAATCGGCTGGTGGGTTGGGCCATCTTCTCCGAGCGCTACCGAGTCGTGTGTCCAAACGAAAATAGATGGAACACCCATCAGAGCAGCCAAACGAACGGCTGGTCTCATGTAGTCACTGAAGATTAGGAATGTGCCACCAAACGGCCGGGTGTGACCGCTCAAAGTTATTCCGTTGAGGATTGCCCCCATCGCATGCTCACGAATCCCGAAGTGCAAAACGCGACCGTATCGGTTAGCGGTCCACTCGTGAGTAGACCACTCTTCCGGCACGAATGATTTGGCTCCCGCTATTGTCGTCAGGTTTGATTCAGCCAAGTCGGATGAGCCACCCCAAAGCTCGGGCATGACGGCGGCAATAGCGTTGATGACTTTTCCAGATGCGGCACGGGTAGAAACTTCGACCCCACCTTCAAAGACAGGCAAGACATCCTGGAGTTCACTAGGCAAAGCCTTGGAAACCAAGCGGTCAAGCAATTTCTTTTTCTCTGGATTTTCAGAAGCCCATGCGTCGAATGCGGCGTCCCAAACATTCCGGCTCTCTGAGGCGAACTGCTGATATCTGCGAGTGTGTGAAATAACTTCGTCAGAAACTTCAAAAGTCTGATTTGGATCAAAACCCAAAACATTCTTCAACCCAGCCAATTCTTCGGCACCGAGGGCAGATCCGTGGATTTTTCCGCTGTTCTGCTTCTTCGGGGAAGGCCATCCAATAATTGTGCGTAGACGAATCAGCGACGGCTTGTCGGTGACCGCCTTGGCCGCTTGAATCGCGTTGTACAGCTCTTCTACGTCTTCAACATAATCGCCGGTTTTGCGCCAATCTACGGTCTGGGTATGCCATCCGTAAGAGTCATAGCGACCGATGATGTCCTCGGTGAAGGAGATGTTGGTGTCGTCTTCAATCGAAATCTGATTGCTGTCGTAGATAACCACGAGATTGCCAAGCTTTTGATGGCCGGCCAGAGAAGCGGCTTCGCTGGTGACGCCCTCCTGCATATCGCCATCACCGGCAATTACGTAAACGAAATGGTCGAAAGGTGAGGAACCCAGGGGAGCGGCTGGATCAAACAGGCCCCTCTCATAGCGAGCCGAGTACGCGAACCCAGTTGCCGACGCGAGCCCTTGCCCCAACGGACCGGTGGTAATCTCAACACCTTTGGTGTGACCGTATTCCGGGTGCCCGGGAGTGAGAGAGCCCCAAGTTCGCAGAGCCTTCAAGTCTTCGAGTTCAAGCCCGTACCCGTGCAGAAAAAGCTGGTTGTATAAAGTCAGGGATGAGTGGCCAACACTCAGAATGAATCTGTCGCGACCAATCCAACGATCGTCGCTCGGGTCGTGTCTCATGACCTTGTTGAACAGCAGATATGCCACTGGAGCTAGTGAAATTGCCGTGCCGGGATGTCCGTTTCCAACTTTTTCAACCGCATCTGCTGCGAGCACACGAGCGGTATCAACGGCTCTAGAGTCAAGTTCGGACCATTGGAATGCTGACACAGCGACTCCTTGAAGTAGTTGAATGCCTGCGCATCCATCGGAAATTTTGGGCTTCGTCGCCGGATTTGAACGACGCTAAACCGCGCTTTGTTCTGTTGAAAGTCTACTACCGAGCGTGCCTGTAAACTCGAAGGTGATGTCGAAGTTGCGCGCCTATGTTGCCCTAACCAAACCCCGAGTAATCGAATTACTTCTGGTAACAACTCTTCCCGCGATGATTTTGGCAAACTACCCAAATGGCTTTCCAAACTTGTTTCTGGTAATCAACGTTCTTATCGGTGGGGCACTTTCCGCAGGTAGCGCCAACGCGTTTAACTGCTACATCGACGCCGACATCGACAAGATTATGAAGAGGACGAAGAATCGTCCGTTGGTCACCGGAGAACTCACCAAAGCTGAAGCGCTCTGGTTCGCTTACATCACCGCATTCGCCTCTTCCGGATACCTTTGGCTAACGGCCGGATGGCTATCGGCAATGCTGTCGCTGGCTGCCATTGCTTTTTATGTTTTGATCTACACTCTCTTGCTCAAACGAAGGACTCCGCAGAACATTGTTTGGGGCGGCGCTGCTGGAGCTATGCCGGTACTAATCGGTTGGGCGGCAGTCACTGGAGAACTTTCGGTGGCTTCCTGGCTTCTGTTTCTCATAATCTTCCTGTGGACGCCCCCTCACTACTGGCCGCTCTCTATGAAATATCGAGACGATTACTCGGCCGCGGGAGTGCCCATGCTTCCCGTGGTGAGAAAACCAGCGGTAGTTGGAGCTCAGATTCTGCTTTACAGCTGGGCCATGGTTACCAGTTCACTACTTCTTATTCCGGCGGCAAACATGGGCCTTATTTACACCGTTTGCGCAGCGCTCTTTGGCTTGTGGTTCACGATTGAGGCGACCGTTTTGTATCGTCAGTCAATCGCTGGGAAGGTGACATCTCCGATGAGACTTTTCCACGGATCAATTAGTTACCTGACGGTTCTTTTTCTAGCGGTGGCCGTTGACCCGCTTGTTCACATTTCTATTTTCTAAAGAGCCTTGAGTTCTTCGAGCCGTGCGAGTGATTCCAGTCGCTCTGTAGCGTGGTCTACTAAACGCTCGGGGTAACCGTGTTGATAGCCAAACTCTTCATTCCATGGTTCATGGGCCTTTGAACCCTCTAGGTGCCTCAATTCGGGAATGTACTTTCGAACGTAATGACCGTTGGGATCAAATTTGAGACCCTGCAAGACGGGATTGAACACTCGGTAGTAGGGCGATGCGTCGGTTCCGCATCCCGCTGTCCACTGCCAACCATGACTATTTGAGGCTGGATCAAAATCGGTGAGATTTTCTTCAAACCAGCTGGCTCCGTGTTGCCACTCAAAATGAAGGTCTTTAACGAGAAAGGACGCCACAATCATTCGGACGCGATTGTGCATCCAACCAGTTTCAGCCAACTGTCGCATTCCCGCGTCAATCATGGGGTAACCGGTTTTTCCGTCGCGCCATGCCTGCAATCGACCTTCATCATGGTCGTAGCGCATCCCAGAGAACCGTTTTTCGAGGTAATCGTTCAAGGTTTCTGGATTGTGCCAAAGAACATCGGCATAGAACTCTCGCCAAGCGATTTCTTTTCGAAAGACCTCGGCGCCACTCGAGCCGGCCGGCAGTCTGTCGAGAATCGTTCGAGGGTGGATTTCACCGTGGCTCAAAGCGTGCGAAAGGTGTGACGTACCGCCAAGATCGGCCCTATTCCGGTTGTTTGAGTAATCGACAACCCGCTGCTCTAAGAATCTCTCCATTGTTCTTACTGCAAAATCTTCTCCCGCTTTGACGGCTGAACTCAGGTGAAGCTTGGCATCAAAAGATGAACTTATGGCCTCTTGAACTCCAGACAGCTCGGAACAGCTAATTGGGCTCACCTGAGGTTGCCTGTTCCATTCATTGAAGTACGGAGTGTAAACACGATATGGGGTTCCGTCGGATTTCCTAACCAACCCTGGTTCAACCGCATAATTGCCGGGTCCGAGAACTAATTCGACGTTATTGCTAGACAGGTCCTTGGAAATGGCTGAAATCTCCTTGCGTCCGTTGGTGTCGTAGGCGGTGGAGGCGAACACCTTGGAAACTCCGTGGTCTTTTACAAAACCAATCAGATCTGTGGGTTTCTGCAGAATAGTCAATTTTCCCGACAGGCTTTCTTTCAATGAAGACCAAGAAGCCCGCAGCGAGTTTTGTCGCAGAGGAGAAAGCGACTCGAAGGTGGAGCCAATTTGATCAGCCGTGGCAACCAAGAAAACATCCTCGCCACTATCAAGAGCAAGATTTAGCGCTGGGTGATCATGTAGTCGAAGATCTTTCCTGAACCAAAAAACTACGCTCATTTTCTTTTACCGTAGGCAAGCTGAATGAAAGCCATCAGTGAAATAAATGCCGAAGCCAGGATGATGTGAACGATGACAATTCCAACGGGCAGTCCAAGACGAGATTGTGCAACACCGGTAGCTGCTTGGGCGAGCAGGCAGAGTGTCGCCCAGAAGACCAGACGCCCGGCATAACCGTCTACGTCACGTCTTCTAATGAGAAACAGTAAACATACGCTAATCGCAAGCGTGACATAACCCGGATATGAGTGGAAATGTTGCCAAAGCTCAGGGTCTAGGCCGTTTCTCGGAGTGTCTGCGTCTCCGGCATGGGGGCCACTTCCAGTTACCACCACACCAATCAAGACTGTGATTGAACCGGAAATCAAAAGAGCTCTGGCGAGAAACTTCTCGACTCTCGCGTAAGCCGACATCGTCGGTTGATAGGTCCGCCAGAGTTGCAAACTCGCCAGTGCAATCATGAAGCCGCTGATCACGAAATGAAGACCAACTACCCATGGATTAAGATTTGCGAGCACGCTGATTCCGCCCACGACCGCCTGGAGGAGGATTCCAAAGATGAGCCAACCCGAGGTTGACCGCAGCTTTCGCTCTTTTCCTAAAACAATTGCAGCGACCAACGCCAATAGAGCGATAAGAAGCAACACGAAGGTCAGTAAGCGGTTACCAAATTCAATGACGCCGTGAATTCCCATTTCTGGAACATTTACGAGTGAATCAGACGTGCACAAAGGCCAGGTTGGGCAACCCAAGCCAGAGCCCGTTAGACGAACACCGGCTCCGGTAACAACGATCAGAATTTGCGACACCAGTGATGCCCACATCAAAACCCTGAGCCTTGGCTCCGTAACCAACCGCTTCAGCAAATTTGCCACTGATTCCTTTACCTATCGAGCATCACAAGTTAGAATTGAGTCTTGTTTAGCTTCGCGAGACCGCAATCTAAGTCTTGCACGGGGCAATTCTCGGTTGCTTTCGATTTGGGAATTTTTTCTCCAACTATTTCGTTTCAATCGTCGAAGAAGGGTTTTGAAAATGTCTGAGAACATCATCGACCGTCCAGAATTAGACAGCTTAGGTAACTATGAGTTCGGCTGGTCCGACAAAGACACCGCCGGAGCGTCTGCAAAGCGAGGCATCAGCACCGACGTCGTTTGTGACATCAGTGACAAGAAGAGCGAACCGCAGTGGATGCTCGACATGCGCCTCAAGGGTTACGACTACTTCACGCGTAAGCCAATGCCAAACTTTGGAGCGGACCTTTCCGGCATTGACTTCGACAACATCAAGTACTTTGTTCGTTCAACCGAGAAGCAAGCTCAGTCCTGGGAAGATCTTCCAGAGGACATCAAAAACACGTATGAGCGTCTTGGCATTCCTGAAGCAGAGCGCAGCCGCCTGGTATCAGGTGTTGCTGCCCAGTACGAATCAGAGGTTGTTTACCACCAGATTAACGAGGATTTAGAAGCTCAGGGAGTAATCTTCCTCGACACCGACACCGCTCTGAGAGAGCACCCAGAAATTTTCAAAGAGTACTTCGGAACGGTTATTCCAGCTGGAGACAACAAGTTTGCTGCTCTAAACACCGCGGTTTGGTCGGGCGGCTCGTTCGTATACGTTCCTAAGGGTGTGCATGTGGAGATTCCATTGCAGGCCTACTTCCGCATCAACACCGAGAACATGGGCCAATTCGAAAGAACACTGATCATCGCCGATGAGGGCTCCTACGTGCACTACATCGAAGGATGTACTGCGCCGATTTATCAGAGCGACTCTCTGCACTCAGCCGTCGTGGAAATCATCGTCAGGAAAAACGCCCGAGTTCGTTACACAACGATTCAAAACTGGTCTACCAACGTTTACAACCTTGTTACCAAGCGTGCCGTAGCCGAAGCCGGCGCAACCATGGAGTGGGTTGATGGCAACATCGGGTCAAAGGTCACTATGAAGTACCCAGCAGTTATCTTGGCAGGGGAGCACGCCAAGGGAGAGACCCTTTCGGTTGCTTTTGCGGGTCCGGGTCAACACCAGGATGCTGGTGCAAAGATGATTCACCTAGCGCCAAACACCTCGTCTTCAATTATTTCCAAGTCAATTGCTCGAGGCGGAGGCCGAACCTCTTACCGCGGCGAAATTAGAGTGAACCCTGGTGCCTATGGCTCCGCCAACACTGTTCGGTGCGACGCACTTCTGGTAGACACCATTAGCCGATCCGACACCTATCCAGCGGTAGATGTGAGAGAAGACAACGTAACCATGGGCCACGAGGCTACGGTTTCTCGCGTCAGTGATGAACAGCTCTTTTACCTGCAGTCCCGAGGAATGGCAGAAGACGAGGCAATGGCGATGATTGTTCGCGGCTTTATCGAGCCAATCGCCAAAGAACTGCCAATGGAATATGCGCTGGAACTCAACAAGTTGATCGAAATGCAAATGGAAGGGGCTGTCGGTTAGTGCAAGAACATAGTCACGGTTCCGACGTTCCGCTACAAATCCGTTCCGAAAGAAAAAGATCTGTCAAGTCTTCCGATTTTGATGCAATCACAATCCGCGACGAGCAGTGGCGCTACTTACACGTAGATCGTTTGGCTGGCCTGAATGAGGCACTAAGCCCTTACTCGGGTTCACTTGAAGGAGCCAACCACGCTTCCGTCGCAAGTGCTAAGTCTTCTCGCGGTGAAATTGGCCTACCCGAAGATCTAGTCGCGGCGAACGTTTGGGAAGCCACGACCGAAGTCAAGACCATAACAATCGAGGGCGAAAACGAGATTCAGGTTCTCAACGTTTCGAATTCCGGCGAGAAACAAGCATTACAGCTTTTTATCGAGGCCAGGCCCTTCAGCACCGGAACCGTGGTAATCAATCACACTGGTACCGGTAGCCTCGCTGAGATTGTCGAAGTAAAGATCGGCGACGAAGCAAACGTTTCCATTGTCTCGGTTCAAAATCTCGAAGAGGGTGCAACTTTCACGTCTTCCCATTTCGCAAAATTGGCTCGAAATTCAAAACTCAAGCACGTAGTTGTTTCAATCGGCGGAAAAACCATTCGAGTTGTTCCATCGGTTACTTTCTCAGGGCCCGGTGCCAGTGTTGAGATGCTCGGAGCGTATTTCGCAAACGGAGATCAGCACATCGAACACCGCCCGTTCGTAGATCACAACCAGCCCAATTGTGTATCAGATGTTACTTACAAAGGTGCCCTCCAAGGAGCGAAAGCTCACACCGTTTGGGTTGGTGACGTTTTGATTCGCAAGGCAGCCGAAGGAACTAAGACCTACGAGCTCAATAGAAACCTACTGCTGACCGATGGAGCCAGGGCCGACTCAGTTCCGAACCTCGAAATCGAGACCGGCCAAATTGAGGGCGCAGGTCACGCCAGCGCAAGTGGTCGTTTCGACGACGAACAACTTTTTTACCTGCAGGCACGAGGTATCACCGAGCGTGACGCCAAGCGCTTGGTAGTTAAAGGCTTCCTCAACGACGTAATTAGCAAGATTGGTGTTCCCGAGCTGGAAGACCAGTTGAACGGTGAAATAGAAGAAAAACTTGAAAGGACGGCAAAGTAATGGCTCACCTCATTTGCCCAGAAGCAGACATCAAGCCAGGAAAAGCAATTCGCGTCAGGATTGCAGATCACGCGATAGCAATAGCAAAGTCTAAAGACGGCAAAATCTATGCGCTAGACGACAAGTGCTCCCACGGCGAAATCTCTCTAAGCGAGGGTTTCGTAGACAACGACAGTATCGAGTGCTGGGCTCACGGAGCAAAATTTTCCCTTGCCACCGGAGCGGCTCTTTCGCTGCCAGCTTTCGAACCGGTCGCGGTTTACGAAGTCTTCATTGAAGACGGAAACATCTTTCTCGAATACGACGCAGACTAAGGAATACAAATGTCAACTTTAGAAATTAAAAATCTTCACGTAAGCGTGACCACCGAATCTGGACCAATTGAAATCCTTCGCGGAGTAGACCTAACTATCAAGAGCGGCGAAACCCACGCAATCATGGGGCCAAACGGTTCCGGGAAATCGACTCTGGCATACTCAATCGCTGGCCACCCGAAGTATGAGATCACTCAGGGAGAAATTCTTCTCGACGGCGAGAACGTACTTGAAATGAGCCCAGACGAGCGTGCTCGAGCCGGTCTATTTCTAGCAATGCAGTATCCGGTAGAAATACCTGGAATCTCCGTGGGTAACTTCCTCAGAACCGCGAAAACTGCTATCTCTGGAGAGGCGCCAGCTCTTCGTCCATGGATCAAAGAAGTTCGAGAGGCTATGACCAGCCTAAGGATGGACTCCTCTTTCACCGAACGAAACGTAAACGAAGGATTCTCCGGTGGAGAGAAGAAGCGTCACGAAATTCTTCAGATGGAATTGCTAAAGCCTAAGTTCGCTATTTTGGATGAAACCGACTCGGGATTAGACGTAGACGCGCTCAAGGTTGTGTCCGAAGGAGTCAATCGAGTCAAGGCAGCCGGAGACATGGGTGTCCTGCTGATCACTCACTACACCAGAATCCTCAAGTACATCAAGCCAGATTTCGTTCACGTGTTTGTAGCGGGAAAAGTTGCGGAACAAGGTGGTCCAGAATTAGCTGACCGACTTGAGGCCGAAGGCTACGATCGTTACCTCGACTAATGGCTAAAGAACTTTCACCGGAGCGCCACGACCAAATTATCGAGGCACTAAAAGACGTTATCGACCCAGAGATTGGTATCAACATTGTTGATCTCGGGTTGGTTTACGGTGCCGAAGAATCTGAAGAAGACGGATCTCTTCTCATCAACATGACTCTTACTTCCGCAGGTTGCCCACTGACCGATGTTCTCGAAGAACAAACCGCAGCTGCCTTAGACGGAGTGACCGAAGCTTTTCGAATCAACTGGGTCTGGATGCCTCCATGGGGCCCAGAACTGATAACCGAGGACGGACGCGAACAGATGCGTGCGATTGGATTCTCTATTTAGATAATGCTCAACGTCCAGGACTTAGAAATTCGAATTGGCGCCAGACTCTTGATGTCTGGCGTTAATTTTCGCGTGGCTCGTGGCGACAAGATTGGTTTAGTTGGCCGAAACGGTGCTGGCAAAACGACACTCACAAAAATCCTATCGGGGGAGAGCGCACCGTCGGGTGGGAGCGTTGACCGGCAAGGTGAAATTGGTTACCTGCCTCAAGACCCGCGAAGTGGCGATCCCGAGGAACTAGCCCGTACCAGAATTCTGAACGCGCGTGGATTGGGTGACATCGCACTAAAGATAACAAAGGCCGCCGAGGAGATGGGCTCGATTGATCAGACCGTTTACGAGCGCGGAATGAAGCAATACGCAAGGCTCGAGGAAGAGTTCCAGGCGGCCGGCGGCTATGCGGCTGAGGCCGAAGCGGCTGCCATCGCGGGAAACCTTGGAATCAAGGAGTCAATCCTCAGCCAACCGCTGAAGACACTCTCCGGCGGACAGCGTCGTCGAATCGAATTGGCGCGAATTCTCTTCTCTAACGCTCAAACCATGATTCTCGACGAGCCGACTAACCACCTAGATGCCGATTCCGTAATCTGGTTGCGCGACTTCTTGAAGAGCTATAGCGGTGGGCTAATCGTCATCAGTCACGACGTAGATCTGATTGGTGAGACTGTGAATCGAGTGTTCTACCTAGACGCCATGAGAACAGTCATCGACGTGTACAACATGACTTGGTCTAATTACCTAAAGCAGCGCGAGAGCGACGAAGAGCGACGAAAGCGTGAGCGTTCCAACGCAGAGAAGAAGGCCACGACACTTCAACTTCAGGCAGCGCGTTTTGGTGCCAAGAACTCAAAGGCAGCTGCAGCGCAGCAGATGGTCAAGCGTGCTGAAAAACTCCTATCCAATTTGGAAGACGTGCGCGAAGTCGACCGAGTAGCCAAGATCAAGTTTCCTGACCCTGCACCCTGCGGTAAAACACCTTTGTTTGCTGAAAACCTGAGCAAGTCGTACGGCTCGTTGGAAATCTTTACGGCCGTCGACCTAGCTATCGATAAGGGCTCCAAGGTAGTTGTACTAGGTCTGAACGGCGCTGGTAAAACAACGCTTTTGCGAATCCTCGCCGGTATTGATCCCTCGGACACCGGCAAAGTGATCCCTGGCCACGGGCTGAAGATTGGTTACTACGCTCAGGAACATGAAACCTTGGATGTGAACCTGACCGTCTTGGAAAACATGCAGAGGGCTGCTCCACAGCTCAACGACACGGATTCTCGGAAAGTGCTCGGGTCGTTTCTTTTTTCCGGAGATGACGTAAACAAAAAAGCAGGGGTTCTCAGCGGTG
>Ga0208595_1000280_pt1 | contig 19900 bp, 14 predicted proteins | sample LakMenEpi28Jun11_FD_150742 | JGI IMG/M metagenome (GOLD analysis project Ga0208595, IMG submission 150742) | Freshwater microbial communities from Lake Mendota, WI - 28JUN2011 deep hole epilimnion (SPAdes) | ecosystem: Environmental > Aquatic > Freshwater > Lake > Epilimnion/Euphotic zone ...
GTAAAAACTTAAATTATAATAATTGTAATAATCAAATGGATAAAAATTAATTTCGTTTATTGCAAATTTATCCAAACTAGCGTCATACATGGTTGCTAACACTTCGGCAAACACTTTTTCTTTATCTTTTCCTGAAATGGTCAACTCCCACATTTCTTTAGAACCCGGCAATAATTTATTTCTAAAGGTTTTGGTACTTATTTTTAAATCATAATTTCGTTTTGAAAACACTTCGATTTTATCTTGATGATTTATCATCGTATTTTCACTGACAAAATAATAATTCAAATACGTTCCCAAATCATATCCTTCTTTGATTGGGAATTCATATATTGCCGTACCATTTTGTAGCGGAATGGCTTTTGTATCTTTCCATTGATTATCGGAAGAAAGCCCTATATAAATCATACCTTTTTCCATTCCCGAATGAAATGTAACCCTTGCCAAATCGCCTATTTGATAATTGTATTTATCTTTATTCATCGTCAACAATTCATGATTCAAGACTCTTTTTGTTATTTCATCTTTGATTTCATATTCCGCCGATGTCATAATTGTGTCTTTTTCATACAGAGTAGAAGCTTCGGCAATATATTTCCCCGAAATTAGATTTTTAAATTGTAAAAGAACCGAGTCCGATATTTTAGTGTCAAAAGGAACTTCCAAAACAAGCTTGCGCTCCCAGTTTTCTGAAACTTGTTTATTTTTGTCATACATTTCAAATGGGAAATTTTTAATAAATGTAGATTCGTCCATGGATTGATAATCCGCTTCTTCTCCCATAGCGTTAGGTTTTATTGTTCTATTCGGTTCTATAAGTTGATAAATCTTTAACGATCCTTTTGTCATAACTTGCTGTCCGTTCAAATTCTCTGAGCGAATCATTAGCTTTTTCCAATTTTGAGTTGAAAACGTTTTTCCTCCTACAATACTCAACTTTAGCGGCACATCTCCCGCCACAACGTTACTCTCTATAGATTGCGTTTCGCCATTAATATCCGTTACATCTACATAAAGCGTGTATGAATAACTTCGTGGCAACTCCTTTCTTGGCTCGCTTGTTTTAGTTTCAAACGAAATGGTGAAATTTCCTTTTCCGTCGGTTTTGGTTTCTCCTTTTTCTATTTCTTCCGTTTTTGATGCTCGATTATAATATCCATAACTTCTTTTCCAAAATCCCCAAGGTCTTTCGTAGAAAAATTGTTCCTCTCGAACGATTCGATATTTTACTTTGGCATCGGTGATTCTGGCACCCGAAAAAGCCTGTGCCTGTCCAGAAACGCTTATTTTTTGGTCTAATTTATAATTCTCTTTGTATTCATCCATTTTCACTTCAAACTTTGGACGTTTATATTCTTCTACTTTGAAATCTTTGCTTGAAATTTCTCCATTTTCATCATTAATATCTTTAATTTGAATTCTAAATTCTCCCGTTACGCCATCTTTTGGCAAAATAAAACTTCCGTTAATCGAGCTAAAATCGTTTGTCGTCAAATCTAAAGAAGCGACTTCTTTATAATTCGCATTGATAAGTTTTACTTTAAGTGTTTTCTTTTTAAGAATATTGGCCGTATTTTTAAATTTACTATACACAATGGCTTTAAAATAAGCCGTTTGAGTTGGGCGATAAATGGCTCTATCTAGGAAAATATCACCCGCTATTTTTGTTTGAGGCTCCTCTCTATAATAATGGCTAAAATACTTGTTTCCAATATCAATCAATTCTTTGTTTTGTTGATCATAAATCCAATATCGATTGTCATGATATTCATAGCGATTAAGTCCTATTTTTTCATAAGGAATATTTAAAAAACCCAAATTGTCGGTCTTTTGTGATGCTATTTTCGTTTTGAGTTTATAAAAATCAATCGTATGATTGGCCAGTGGTGCACCACTTTTTCTATCGACGAAGTGCATTTTTAATAACTGGCTATTCTCTTCATTTTCCGAACGCTCATTTTCTAAAACCAGAATTTGACTGACCTGGAATTGTGAATAATTGACAAAGTTTTTATTATCATCTCCTTCAAAGGCTTCATTGTTCGAAATAACAATCGCATAATTTCCAGCACTAAGTCCATCCAATTTATAAATGGCTTTATGTTCTTCATAATCTTTAAAAGCTTTTAAAGCATACATTTGCGTGCGTTCGATTTTTCCGTTTGTTTGTAATTTCTTATTGTTTTCTTTAATGTAAATTTGATTTATCGTGTTTGTCGTTTCGGTCAAATTGTAGATTCGCACAAATACTTTTTCTATATTTCTATGGGTAATCAAAATTGGAATGGGCTGGTTAGGCAGCTCGGTTTGCTCCATTTTTATCGTTGCCCATGGCCAAAGAATCGATTTTTCCACTTCTTTAACGTTTTTAATCCATGGTGAATTTGGATATTTTTGCAGGGTTTCTTTGCAGATTTTCAGTGCTTTTTCTTTGTAGTTCGTTTCGTTTTTGTTAGGTAAGGTAGCGAAAATTTTGGCTATTTCAGCATAAATGACCGCATTGAAATTTTCTTGAGGATATTCCATCGCTAGTTGGGTCATTTCGCCAATATTGGATTCACTTTTTTCGATACTCGACAAACGCCAATTCAAATACGCCGCGATATTTCCATTTTCACGATGCATTTGTGCCAATTCGTATTTTTTATCAAGACACCATTGTTCGTTGTTTTTCTCCTCTTTGTCTTGAATATTAAAATTGTTTTGCGTGTAAAATGAACTCATATTCCATAACAACATATCGTAGAGCGTTGGCTTTAATTCGTTGATTTCTTTGGGCATTAAAATTTCTTTCCATTCTTTCAAATACGTTTGAAAAAAAAGATTTTTATCCTGAACGGATGCTTTGAAAAGCGAATCAATTTGCGTATAAAAATCACGTGTCGTCCATTCTCTAAAATCGGTAATCTTATCTGCAACTTGAGTTCGGTCTTGAATTTGCCATTGTTTGCTGTTAAAATATTGAAGATACATTTGCCCTAAAATATTTTGCAAAACGGCTTTTTTTACCCCTTGACTTTCAGCTATTTCTTGATTAAAGTTTTTAATAATGGAAACCTCTGGTTCATCTTTTTCTTCTATGGTTTCATTGAAAATTTTGGATTGAAAAAACAAGGCTTTTATCGTATGTGCATCTTTTTTATCCTTTCTTGATTGCTTTAAAAGTTCGTTGATTAAACTTAAATTGGATTTAAAATCGCCTTTTTGCTCTTTTTGGTCAATTTCTTTCCATTTTGCATCATAGTTGTAAGGCTGTGAAAATGCATTGAGAAATGAAAAGCAAAATGCGAGTGAAAAAGATAGTATATTCATTATATTGTATTTAGATTAACTTTTAATTTTACTTTGATGCATAAAATTAAGAAACGTTTATTCAATTGTTATTATTTTAACCCATATTAACCAATTTAAAATGATTGAAGTCATCCGCGTATATATTTTATTAATTTCTATTTTTAGTCAATAAAAGGCTTCTTTTTTATAATTCTGATTAATTTTTTATATCAAAGCAGTTTAATGTTGAAAAAAAACGCCACTTTTTTACACCATACTTATCAACATATGTGAATGAAATATGGGATTTTTGATGTGGATAAAATAAAAATCATGAAGTCAATTATAGATTAAATTTGCCGCTGTAATACTAGTGAAATTAATCACCTTGAAAATTATCCACACAAAATAAACATTTTAAATTTCGTTTTGTTGAAATTTTTATTGAAAAAAAGGTGGGAAAATGTGTGAACTTTATATCAAAATGTGTAATTTTGTGGAAATTTTAAATCACGAATGGCTTTTTTAGGTGAAAGTTTTATTAAAATAGACGATAAGGGCAGGTTGAGAATACCTACAGCTCTTAAAGAAAGTCTATCTGAACAAGCTCACAACAAATTTGTTGTGAACCGTGGTTTTGAAAACTGTTTAACACTTTATCCTTATGATGTATGGGGAACCGTAAAAGCTAAAATAGACACCCTTAATACTTTTAATAAAGAGCAAAGAGAATTTGTAAGAATATTTTATAGTGGCGCCACAGAGTTGGTTTTAGATACTGGCGATCGTATTAATATATCAAAACAGTTGCTTGAATATGCTGGAATAACTAAAGAAGTCGTTTTGACTCCGGTTAAAAATTACTATGAAATATGGGATAGTAAAACCTATAATGAGCGCATGGCTAAACTTAACAGTGCAAGTTTTGAAGAGTTGGCTGAGAAAGTAATGGGAAATTTTAATCTTGATATATAATTGATATAATGGAAAGTACCTATCATAAAAGCGTTTTATTGGATGAATCCATTGAAGCTCTAAAGCTGCAACATGAAGGTATCTATGTTGACCTTACTTTTGGCGGCGGAGGTCATTCTAAAGCATTATTAAATCAATTAGGAGAACATGGAAAATTGTATTCTTTTGATCAAGATGAATATGCCATTAAAAATAAAATTGAAGACTCCAGATGTATTTTGATTCGCGAAAATTTTGAAAACGCAGCAGACTATTTATTAGCAATTGGAGTAGAACAAGTTGATGGTGTTTTGGCTGACTTAGGTGTAAGTAGTTTTCAATTTGATCATGACGCCAGTGGGTTTTCATTTAGAGATGGCATCGATTTAGATATGCGAATGGATAAAAGAAGTGTATTGACCGCTAAAGATATTTTGAACACCTATTCTCATGATCAGTTGCAAAATATATTTCAAGAATATGGCGAAGTTCGCAATTCAAAAACTTTAGCTAATAGAATCGTAGAATTTCGAATGATTTCTAAATTTGAAAAATCAAATGATTTAAATCAAATTTTGGATGCTATAAAATTTGGACATTTTACTAGTTATGCAGCGCCTGTATATCAAGCGTTACGAATGGAAGTAAATAAAGAAACGGATGTTTTAAAAAACATGTTGCAGTCAATTGTTCCAATTATCAAATCTGGAGGTCGATTGGCAATCATTACATTTCATTCTTTAGAGGATCGAATTGTGAAAAACTTTATGAAGTATGGGGATTTTGAGAATACTCCAGAAACGGATGATTTATTTGGTAAAAAGAAAAAATTGAATTGGAAATTGGTTCATAAAAAACCGATTGAACCTCAGAAAGAAGAAGTAAAGCGGAATTCAAGAAGTAGGAGTGCAAAATTAAGAGTAATAGAAATAAACTAAGATATGGAGTCGAATCCTTTTTCTTTACGAATACTAATTGAAAGTCTACTTATGTGGACTAGAGAAAATCTGTTGTATTTGATTTTTCTATTTGTTTTAAGTATGGTTTACATTTTAAATAATCATTGGGCGGTTAAACAAGTTCGATTAATTAATAAAAAATCCAAAGAATTAAAAGAGATTCGATGGGAATATTTGAGTAAAAAAAGTGACTTGATGTATAAAAGTAAACTTACTGAAGTGCTTCCTATGGCGGAACAAATGGGCTTAAAACAATTAGAAAATCCACCTTTTATAATAAAATTAAAAAAAGAAGATTATCAGAACCAAAAGTGAAATTTTGGATAGGTCATTTATAATTTTTATATTGCTTATCCTTTGCTCAATTTTTATCGTTTATCGAATCCTTTTGATTCAATACGGGCAAAATGGGTATTGGAAAAAAATGTCGGATGACTTAAGTTTGATTACTCGAAAAGTAATTGCGGAGCGTGGTAATATATATACGTATGATGGAAGATTACTATCTACAACATTGCCAACATTCGATTTGTACTTTGATACAAAAGCCGATGGTTTAAATAAAGTTTGGGATGAAAAAATAGACTCTTTGTGCTGGATGTTATCTTTAAGTTCAAAGGATAATAAATCCATGGAGGCCTGGAAATCGTACTTTATGGAAGCACGAAGCAAAAATAATAGATATCTAAAAATTGCTAAAAAACTCACTTTTGAGGAATATAAATTAATCACGTCATTCCCAATTTTTAGAGAAGGTAAATCAAGAGGTTTGATTGTGGATCAAAACAATACTCGAAAACGACCTTTTGGACTTTTAGCCCAACGAACTATTGGATATGTGGGGCAGCAAGGCAATGCTCAAATTGGCATTGAAGGAAGATTTAACAATGAACTTTCGGGAGAAAATAAAGAAATTTTAATGCAACGCATTTCGGATAATTTTTATATGCCAATCAATGAAAATAGCGAGTTTGGTTCAAAGCCAGGATTAGATATTTATACCACAATTGATGTTAATTTACAAGATGTGGCTGAAGCCGCTTTACTTCAAACGCTAAAAAATTCAAAAGCGCATCACGGTTGTGTTATCTTATCTCATGTAAAAACGGGAGCCATAAGAGCCATTGCAAACTTATCGTTAAAAAATGGAGAATATGTTGAAGATTATAATTATGCAATTGGAGAAGCTAATGAACCAGGTTCGGTAATTAAATTGGCATCTGTAATGGCTTTAATTGATGAAGGATTTTGTGATGAAAATACCAAAATTGATATCGGAAATGGAGAGATTACCTATTTTGATAGAAAAATGGTTGATAACCATAAAGGCGGACCCGAAGTTATTACGCTTGCCAAAGCATTTGAAAATTCAAGTAATGTTGGGATTTCTAAACCTATTTTCAAACATTTTCAAAATGACAAAGAAAAATATTATGAAAAATTAGAACAATTTCATTTAACCAAACCCTTTGGTATAGAAATTAAGGGTGAAGCCGATCCTTTAATCAAAAAGCCAAAAGAATGGTCTGGGATTTCTCTTCCATGGATGTCAATTGGTTATGAAATGAAGTTGACGCCTCTTCAAATTTTATGTTTTTATGCGGCAGTTGCTAATAATGGTAAAATGATGAAACCATATTTAGTAAGCCAAATAAAAGAAAATCAAAAAGTTATTGAAAACTTTGATCCAATAGTTTTAAGCAAACAAATTGCTAAACCAGAAACAATAAAAGCGGCTCAAAACATGCTTCAAATGGTTGTAGATTCAGGAACCGCCAAAAGAATTAAAAGTAATTATCAAATTGCGGGAAAAACAGGTACCAACTTGATAACGTATAAAAAGAATTGGACAACTCAAAAGAAATATCAAGCTTCTTTTGTTGGATATTTTCCAGCGAAAAAACCGGAATACGCTTGTATTGTTGTTGTTAATGATCCTTCAGTAGGAAGTTATTATGGAAGTGATGTGGCCGCTCCAGTTTTCAAAAAGATTGCAGACCGAATTTATACTACAGATATTGCAATTCATCCTTCTTTAGACAGTATTTCAAAAATTAGAAATTTCAGTTTACCTTCTTTTAAAGGAATTAAAAAAGATATTTTAGAAGTCACTAAAAATTTAGAATGGAAATCACATTTTGGAGATATCAAGACAGAATGGATTACAGCTGTCGTTGCAAATAATCAAGTGGTTTTAAAGCCCTCTTATTTTAATCAAAAATTAATGCCAAACTTAAAGTCAATGTCTGCCAAAGATGCCGTTTTTTTAGTAGAAAGTATGGGATTAAGAGCAGAATTACAAGGGCGTGGTAAAATTTTAAGTCAATCTATAGCGCCAGGAGAAAAAGTTTATAAAGGATTTATTGTAAAATTAATATTAGGATAAATGATAAAACGGTTAGATGAACTTATTAATAATATCGATTATGTTGAAATAATTCAACAACAAGCCGATATTGAAATTCATCAAGTTTCTCTTGATAGTAGATTTGTAGAATCCAATTCGTTATTCGTTGCGATTAAAGGAACGCATACAGATGGGCATGAATATATTTCAAAAGCTATTGAAAAAGGTGCTGTAGTTATTATTTGTCATAAATTGCCTTCTGAAATAAACAAAAACGTAATATATGTAAGAGTTGAAGACCCTTCGTTTGTACTTGGAATTATTGCATCCGAATTTTATGGAAACCCCTCGCATAAAATGAAAGTTGTAGGAGTTACTGGAACTAATGGTAAAACGACAACAGCTTCTTTGTTATATCAATTATTTACAAAATTAGGTCATCAATGTGGATTGATATCTACAATTGACATCAAAATAGGCTCAGAATCGATACCATCATCACATACAACACCCGATGCCGTTTCTATTCAAAATGTAATGCATCAAATGGTTGAAAAAGAATGCGCATACTGTTTTATGGAAGTAAGCAGTCATGCGGTAGATCAGAATCGAATTGCTGGAATTGCTTTTGATGGTGCTATTTTTACAAATATTACGCATGATCATTTAGATTATCATCTTACATTTTCAAATTACCTAAAGGCTAAAAAACAGTTTTTTGATCATTTACCAAAAGATGCAATTGCATTAACCAATATGGATGATAAAAATGGTTTAGTCATGTTGCAAAATTGCCAAGCAATGCATCGGACTTATAGTTTACAAGCTATGTCAAATTATAGATGTGCTATCATTGACAAATTTCAAGAAGGAATGAGTTTGAAATTGGATGGTGTTGAGGTTTATACAAAATTATCCGGGACTTTTAACGCGTATAATTTGCTTTCGGTTTATGCCATGGCACTTGAGTTAGGTATGCAAAAAGAAGATGTGTATTTAGCTATATCTACCTTAAATCCAATTCATGGAAGGTTTGATACTTCAATCTCTGAAGTTAAGAAAATAGTAGGTATTGTAGATTATGCACACACTCCTGACGCATTAGAGAAAGTGCTTATTGAGGCTCAAAAATTGAAAAAGTCATCAAAAATTATAACAATTATTGGATGTGGTGGAAATCGTGATAAGGAAAAAAGGCCATTAATGGCAAAAATTGCTTGTCAGAATTCAGATAAAGTCATTTTGACTTCGGATAATCCAAGATTCGAAAGCCCAATTGATATTTTAAATGATATGAAAGAAGGTTTAGAAAAAGATTTAAAAGTTAAAAGTTTGACTATTGTAGATCGTCTTGAGGCCATCAGAACGGCTTGCGTTTTGGCAGAATCTCAAGATATTGTTGTATTGGCAGGAAAGGGACATGAATCTTATCAAGAAATAGAAGGTATAAAACATCCATTTGATGATAAAAAAATATTATTAGAAACTTGGAACGAAATGAATTTATAATCTTAAAAAATTAATATGCTATATCATCTTTTTCATTTTTTAGATCAAAAATTAAATCTGCCAGGCGCAAATTTATTCAACTATCTGTCATTTAGAGCGGGTATGGCGGTTATTTTTAGTTTGTTAATTATGGTCGTTTTTGGTAAAAAACTAATTTCGTTTTTACAAAAGAAACAAATAGGTGAAACGATTCGAGATTTAGGATTAGAAGGTCAAATGCAAAAAACGGGAACGCCAACTATGGGCGGTTTAATCATCATTGCATCAATTGTAATTCCAACATTATTATTTGCAAATTTAACCAATGTATATATTTGGATGTTAATTGTTGTTTCAATATTGCTTGGATTTATTGGATTTTTAGATGATTATATTAAAGTTTTCAAAAAAAATAAAGAAGGACTAAAAGGTCGTTTCAAAATAGTAGGTCAGGTTATTGTCAGTATTTTTGTTGCAATCATGATGTATTTTCATCCAGATATTAAAGTAAGAGATTTAGATCACGTTTACGTTTTTACTTTAAATGATGGCGTAATAAATGATCCATACAATCCTGTTTTTAAAGAAAAAACCACAGAAATCATCAAAGGAAAAGGATATGAAAAAGATGGTTTGTTTTATACGCACGATACAAAAGATTTAATCACCAATGTTCCATTTTTAAAAGGAAACAATCTGAACTATGATAAATTCTTCGAAAAATTAGGATTACATCCATCGTTGTATTTTATTCCTTTTTTCCTGATATTAATTTTCATAATCACTGCCGTTTCAAATGGAGCAAATATTACAGATGGAATTGATGGTTTGGCTGCGGGAAGTTCTGCGTTGATTGGGATTAGTTTAGCTGTATTGACTTATATTACAGGAAACAGTATTTTTTCAGATTACCTCAATGTTTTATATATTCCTAACCTTGGAGAATTGGTAGTTTTTGTAAGTGCGTTTATTGCAGCGTGTGTTGGATTTTTGTGGTGGAATAGTTACCCGGCACAAATTTTTATGGGAGATACGGGCAGCTTAGCTTTAGGAGGAATTATTGCTACAATTGCAATAATTATTAGAAAAGAATTGATGATTCCATTATTGTGTGGCATCTTTTTGGCGGAGAATTTATCCGTGATGATTCAAGTAGCTTATTTTAAATATACTAAAAAGAAGTTTGGAGAAGGTAGACGTATTTTTTTAATGTCGCCATTGCATCATCATTTTCAAAAGAAAGGGATTCCAGAATCAAAAATTGTAATGCGATTTTGGATTGTAGGTGTTTTCTTATCGGTAATGAGTATTGTATTATTAAAACTTAGATAATCTCAAATTGTATTTATGAAAGAAAAAGTAGTAATTTTAGGAGGTGGCGAAAGCGGTGTTGGAGCAGCGATTCTTGCAAAAGATCTTGGATTTGAGGTGTTCCTTTCCGAACAGAAAGCGTTGAAGGAAGTTTATAAAAATCAGTTAGTAGAAGAAGGCATTTTATTTGAAGAAGGTTTTCATACGAATGAACTCATTTTGGGCGCAAATAAGATTATAAAGAGTCCAGGCATTCCGGATAGTGCTCCAATTGTTCAAGAAATTAAACATCGAAACATTGAGTTAATTTCTGAAATTGAATTTGCATATAGATATCAAAAGGGAAAAATTGTAGGAATTACAGGTAGTAATGGTAAAACAACGACTACAAATTTAATTTATCATATTTTTAATCAAGCAGGACTCAATGTAGGCATGGCAGGCAATGTAGGAAATAGTTTTGCGTATATGGTTGCTCGAGCACCAAAAGACATTTATGTATTAGAAATTAGCAGTTTTCAACTTGATGATGTTAAAGATTTCAAATGTGATGTTGCCATATTGTTGAACATTACTCCAGATCATTTAGACCGCTATCAATATGAAATGAAAAACTATGTTTTTTCTAAATTTAAAATTACTCAAAATCAAACTGAAAAAGATGTATTTATTTATTGTAAAGATGATCAAGAAACTATAAACTTTATGAAAGCAAATTCAGAGAAAATTATTGCAGATAAAATACCTTTTTCAATAATGGAAAAAGTAGATCGTGGTGGATACTTAGATGATGAAGATCGTCTTATTTTAAACTATAAAGAGCCTTATTATGAAATGGAAACAAAACAACTAACTATTAAAGGCAAACATAATCAATATAATTCTTTGGCTGCAGGAATTGCGGCACAGCATTTTAATATAAAAAGTGAAAAGTTAAAAGCTTGTTTTCAATCGTTTAAAGCGATTCCACATCGAATGGAGTCCTTTTTGACACTTGGAGGTATTGAATATATCAATGATAGTAAAGCTACGAATGTAAATAGTACGTGGTATGCTTTAGAAAGTTTAAATAAAAAAGCCGTTTGGATAATAGGTGGGGTTGATAAAGGTAATGATTATTCTGTTTTAAAAGAATTGGCAAAGCATAAAGTAAAAGCTATTGTTTGTTTAGGAGAAGATACCATAAAAATTCACCAAGCATTTACAGGTGTTGTTGATGTCATGACATCTGCTCAAACAATGAAAGAGGCTGTAAAAGTTGCTAGTAAATTGGCTCAAAAAGGAGATTGTGTGATTTTGTCTCCATGCTGTGCAAGTTTTGACTTATTTGCCAATTATGAAGAAAGAGGAAATGTATTTAAACAATGTGTTAGAGAATTATAAAAAATGAATACAAGTAGATTGTTTGATTTTTTTAAAGGCGACAAATATCTTTGGATAGTAGTTATTCTATTGTCGATATTTGGTATTATTGCTATTTTTAGCAGTACCGAAATCCTTTCATATAAAAAGGAAACATCTCTTTTCTTTTACTTTTTCAAACATTTTGTAATCGTAATACTGTCTTTGGCAATTGCATATTTTGTACAATTGATTCCTTATCAATATTATGCAGGTATATGGAAATTGTTATTACCATTAAGTGTTGTTGCTTTGATTTATGCAATGTTTTTTGGTGGTAAAATCAATGAAGCTGGCCGATGGATTGAAATTCCTGTCATTAATTTAACGTTTCAAGCATCTGATTTGGCTAAAGTGGCTTTGGTCTTGTTTTTGTCTCGTTTTATGAGTAAAAATCAAGAACATATTAAAGAATTTAAACGAGGCTTTCTTCCAATGTTAGCAGTTGTTGGAGTGATTTGTTTTTTAATCTTTTTAGAAAATGTATCGACTTCAATAATGTTGTTTATGATGGCGGTTGTAATGATGTTTGTTGGACGTGTTAATAATTTTCATTTATTTGGATTACTAGCGGCTATGGCACTATGTGTATTTTTAGCAGTTACAATTATGTTAAAAGTTCCAGACGAGTATTTAAAAATAGGAAGGTTAAGAACAGCTAAAACAAGAATTGAACATTTCGGTGGTGATAAAGAAATGCTATATCAAGTAAAACACGCCAATATAGCAATTGCTAATGGGGGCATTTTGCCTAATGGTCCAGGTAATAGCCGACAAAAGTATTTTCTTCCGAATGCGTTTTCGGATTATGTATATGCTATCATTATTGAAGAATGGGGACTTTTTGGAGGAGTCATTATTTTGGTGCTCTATCTTGTATTTTTATATCGAATAATTCTAATTGTTCTAAATAGTCCTCGAACTTTTGGTGCGTTGGTTGCTTTGGGTTTAGGTTTGTCGATAGTAATTCAAGCTTTTTTTCATATTATGGTTAACGTTGGTATTTTGCCTTCTACTGGAGTTACTTTGCCTTTTGTAAGTATGGGAGGAAGTAGTATTTTCTTTTTTGGTTTTGCTTTAGGTATTATAATAAGTGTGAGTAAAAGTGTTGAAAATGATGACTTAGGAAAAGCGCCTAAAAACGAAAGTTATATTGAGGAATTAGAACAACAAATTAGTGTATTATGACAGACATAAGAGTAATAAGAGTTTTATTTAGTTGTGGAGGTACAGGAGGTCATATTTATCCTGCAGTTTCAATTGCTAGGGCAATTCAAAGTAAATTGCCAAACGTAGAGATTTTGTTTGTTGGGGCAAATGGAAAAATGGAAATGCAAAAAGTACCTAATGAGGGATTCGAAATTAAAGGATTAACCATTGCGGGTTTTCAAAGAGGTTTTAATTGGAATAGTATCTCTAAAAATTTACTATTGCCTTTCAAACTAATATTTAGCTTTTTTCAAACGTTTTGGATTTTATATAAGTTCAGGCCCGATGTGGCTATAGGAACAGGTGGTTATGCATCAGGCCCAACTTTAAAAATGGCTCAATGGATGGATATTCCAACATTTATTCAAGAACAAAATGCACTTCCTGGTTATACGAATCGGATTTTAGGTCAAAAAGCCAAAGCGATATTTGTATCTTTTGATCAAATGGAAGCCTATTTTTCAAATAAAAATATCTTTAATTTTGGAAATGCGATTCGGGAAGATTTTTCTAGTGATTTAAAATCCAAAACAGAAGCTTTACAATATTTTAATTTTGATCAAAATAAAAAAACGGTTTTCATTACTGGTGGAAGTTTGGGCGCAAGACCAATTAATCAGGCATTATCAAATCAGCTAAATCTATTGATAGAAAATAATATCCAAGTTATTTGGCAGTGTGGCGCTAACTATTTGGAGCAATACAAAGTTTATGAGTCGCCTTTGGTTAAAGTTTTTGGTTTTATCGAAAACATTCATATGGCTTATGCTGCAGCAGATATTATAGTTACACGAGCTGGTGGTGCCATTTTTGAAATGTTTGTGATTGGAAAACCAATTATTGTTTTACCTTCTCCTTATGTAGCCGAAGATCATCAAACAGTAAACGCTAAAGCGCTCGAAAATCAAAAAGCTGCTATCATGATTAAAGATCAAGAAGCTAATGAAAAATTAGTTTCTACGATAATTTCTTTACTTCATAACACTGAATTACAACTAGAAATGCAACAAAAACTTAAAAGCTTAGCAAAACCAAATGCAGCCAGTCAAATTGCGGAGTATGTAATTTCTTTTTTAAATAATAAAAATACGGATAATGGAAGATATTAAAAGAATTTACTTTTTAGGAATAGGAGGCATTGGCATGAGTGCAATTGCTCGATATTTCTTACAAATAAACAAAGAAGTTTTTGGATATGACAAAACGCCAAGCGAGATTACGGATGATTTAATCAAAGATGGCGCTAAAATTCAATTTGAAGATGATGCCACATTTTTTCCTGAAAATATTGATTTAGTAATTTATACACCAGCGATACCAAAAACAAGTGCCTTGTTTAATCATATTTTATCGCAAGATATCGAAATGATAAAAAGAAGTTCGGCGCTGGGTATGATTACCAAAGATAAATTTACAATAGCCGTTGCTGGAAGCCACGGAAAAACGACCGTAAGTTCAATGGTAGCACATGTTTTAAAAACTTGTGGTATCGATTGTAGTGCCTTTTTAGGCGGTATTTCTTCTAATTTTAATAGTAATTACGTTTTTGGGAATGATGATGTTGTAGTTGTTGAAGCGGATGAATTTGATCGATCATTTATGCAATTACATCCAAATATTATTGTTGTAACAAGTATTGATACCGACCATTTAGATATTTATGGAAATAAAGAAAATATTGTAAAAGCCTTTCAAGCTTTTGTAGATAAATTGGACGAAAATGGTATTTTAATCATCAATGAAAAAGCCGTAGAGGATTTAAATATCAAATCTGAAAAAGTGGTTTATGGCTTTAATAATGAAGAATATAATGCAACAGACGTAGCATTAGGCGAAGATTTTAGTTCCTTTCAAATCAATGAGGATGTTCAAAAATATAAGCTACAATTTAATGGAAGACATAATATAGAAAACGCATTAGCTGCCGTTATTGTGGGGTCCATGATGGATATTGAAGAAACCGAAATAGCAAAAGCACTTAACGGATTTAAAGGAATTAAAAGACGTTTTGAAGTTTTATTCAAGTCAAACAATTATGTATTTATCGATGACTATGCGCATCATCCCAATGAAGTTCGTTCGACATTAATGAGTATAAGAGAAATTTATCCTAATAAAAAATTGACTTGTGTCTTTCAGCCGCATTTATTTTCAAGAACTAAAGATTTGTACCTTGAATTTGCGCAAGCTTTGGATATCGCCGATGAAGTTTTACTTCTTGATATTTATCCTGCAAGAGAATTACCGATTGAAGGAGTCACCTCAAAATGTATTTTAGAGGAAATGACAACAAAAGTAAAAATAGTTTCTAAATCAGAAGTTTTGGAATATGTGAAAAAAGAAAAAATTGAAGTGTTTACAACGTTGGGTGCTGGGGATATTAATTTAATTAACCAAGAAATTATTGATATTTTAAAGAAAAAATAAAGAATGCAAGAAGTTAGAAAAATAAGTTATAAAAAAGTATTTAAACTCGTCCTTTGGGGCTTGATTATAATACTATTTTTTATAGTTTCTTTTTTTGCTATTCAAAAAAGAAATATTCTTAGAGTCAATGGATTAGAATTTTCTATTAGAGACAAAAAGGGCAATTTCTTTGTGAACGATAAAGATATTGAAAATGAAATCAAAAAGATACAACCGATGTATTTAGGGACACGACTTAAAGATGTCAATTTGCAACAGATGGAAGCGATGGTGAATGAAAATGAATATATTGAAAAAGCAGATATTATCGCAAAGCCCAACGGTGTTCTTAAAGTTTTTGTCTCTCAAAAAAATCCAATTGCAAGGGTTATCAATTCAGGACAGAGTTTCTATATTTCAGATCAATGGCAAAAAGTACCTTTATCTTCCAAGTTTACAAAAAGAGTTCCATTAATTTTAGGAAATACAAAAGGTATTTTATATCCAACAACTAAAGAAGATTCTTTTAGAAAAAAACAAGTTTATACACTTTTAAACTATGTTACGGAAAATGATTTTTGGAATAAAGCTATAGATCAAATTTACATCGCTCCAGACAATAAAATAGAATTGATATTAATTTTTTCAGAGGCAATTATTCAATTGGGTTATATCAATGAAGATTATGAAAAACGTCTTGAAAAAGTGAAGAACTTCTTTAAAACAGCTGTTAAAAATGTAGATATTACACCATATAAAATTTTAAATTTTCAATACGAACAACAAGTTATAGGAATTAAATAATAAAATAAATAATTAATATGAATCCATCATCGCAGATCAAAAAAACAGACATCCTTGTAGGACTTGATATCGGTACTACTAAAATTTGTGTCATTGTTGCTAAAAAAGTTGGTAACAAAAAAATTGAAATACTTGCAAAAGGTCAAGTGGTTTCTAGAGGTGTTGAAAAAGGAGAAGTTAAAAATATACTTTTAGCGAGCGAAGATATTCGCGAGGCGGTACGATTGGCCGAGCAAAAAAGTGGCTTTAAAATTAAAAAAGTATTTGTTGGGATTGCAGGTGCGCACATTAAATCGAGTGTGATGCGCTTAGGTATCACAAGAGCGGTTAATGAAGTAGATACCTTGATTAACAAAAATGATATTTCTAAACTTGAAATTCAAGCAAAAAATTTACAGGTAAACCCAGGTGAGGTAATTATTAGCTGCCAGCCTCAAGAATTTTTTGTGGATGGAATATCTCCAAAAAATAATAATCCAATAGGAATGCGAGGCAATCGTTTGGAAGCCAATTGGCATATTATTATTGGAAATACAAATCCTTCTAAAAATATTGAAATGGCTGTTGAAATGGCGGGTCTTGAAATCTTGACTATGGATTTAGAGCCATTAGCAAGTGCCGAATCTGTATTGACCGAGGAAGCTATTAATGAAGGTGTTTGTTTGATTGATATCGGAGGAGGCACAACCGATATGGCAATATTTTATGGCGGTGTTATTCGTCATACTGCGATCTTTCCATTTGCAGGAGAATATATCACCGCGTTTATTAGAGATAAGCTGAAATTAACCGAGCGAACGTCTACGTTGTTAAAAGAAAACAAAAGCTATACAAGTGCGCTTTACAAACATATCCCAGAAAATAAAATTCTATCTATAAAAAATATTGCGGGATTGCCACCCGTTGAAATTGAGCAAAGAAAATATTGTCATTTAATCAATTCTTGTTTAGAACAAATTTTTAGTTTAGTTAAAAATGAAATACAATCTACATATTTCAAAAATCAATTAAACGCAGGCATTTTCATCACAGGTGGTGGCGCTAACATTCCTGATTTGCAAAAATTTGTAGAACAATATATTGGAATCCCAACTCAAATAGGAAGACCAATTCATTATGTTTCGAATAATCAAGATGTAACGCTTCATGATACCAGATATGCTACGGCTGTTGGTTTGGTATTGTTAGCGGCAAAATCAGCTAATGAATCTATGATCGAAGTAGAAATAGAAGCGCCAATAAAAATTGAAGCTGAAACGCCTATAAAAACAATCAATGTCATAGAAGAAACTCCTCAACCTAAAAAATCAAAATTAAATTGGGCTTTTAACTTAAAAGAGAAATTTAATAGTATGATACTAGATGAGCAAAATTATAAAGAATTTGAACAAGATTAATTAGTATATCAAATAAAAAAATAAATTAACCAAATAAATTAAAAATTATGAATTTAGATTTCAATTTACCAAAAGAAAAATCTTCTATTATTAAAATATTAGGAGTAGGTGGAGGTGGAACCAATGCCGTAAACTTTATGCAAAGTAAAGGAATATTAGGTGTTAATTTCATCGTTTGCAATACCGATGAACAACATTTAAATAATTCACCTGTTAAGAATAAAATTCTTCTTGGTCCCGAATTGACTAAAGGAAGAGGAACCGGAGCCGATCCTGAAGTTGGTAAAAAAGCAACAGAAGAATCGATAACTTTAATAAAAGAAGAACTTCAAAATAATACGGAAATGTTATTTATTGCAGCCGCAATGGGTAAAGGAACGGGTACAGGTGGTTCTCCAGTGGTAGCTAAATTAGCAAGAGAAATGGGAATTCTTACTATAGCTATTGTTACGACGCCTTTTTCAAATCTTGGTAGATCTCAAGTTGAAAAATCAATTGATGGTATAGAAAAACTTAAAGAACAAGTAGATGCAATTATTATTGTTTCTAATGATAAAATCAGAGAAATCTATGGCTCGCTTAAAGCAAGTGAAGCTTTTGATATGGCAAATGATGTATTGAAAAATGCGGCAAAAGGTATCTCTGAAATTATTACAGCACCAGGTGATTTAAATACCGATTTTAACGATGTTAAAAATGTATTAAAAGATGGAGGTATTTGTATTATGGGCGTTGGTGTTGCCGAAGGCGAGCAACGCGTAAAAATGGCCGTAAAGAAAGCATTAGAGTCGCCATTGTTAAATGATGGTGATATTCGTGGCGCACAAAAAGCGTTGGTAAATATTTCTACATCAAAAGATCATGAAATACAAATTGATGAAATTGATGAAATATTAAATGAAATTCGTGAAGCTTCAAGAAATGATATTGATATTATTTTAGGTACTTCTTATGATGAAACATTAAATGAAGAGCTTTGTTTAACAATCGTTGTTACGGGTTTTGACGGAAAAGGATTTGATAAAAATGATTCCATTGCTACAAAAGAAGAAGAAAAATTAGAAATTGTTAATTTAGAGCAAGCTCCAAATTTGTTTTCTGTAGTTTCGGATTTAGAATTAGAAACAAAATATAATTTATCAGCACCTCTTGAAATTGAAAACGAAACATCGTATGAAGTGATGGAGAAAGAAGAAGATCAAATTATTACGATGATCGAAAAAGATGTTTTAACTGAAGAAGAAAACAGAAAACGAATTCTTAATGAACATAGCATCGACTTAAACTCGCCTTTTGATTTGTCGGATTTTTCGATGACACCAAGCATGTTTTTAGAAAGCCAAAAGAGTATTGATGCTAACGGTTTTGTAATACCTAAAAATAGCGTAACCGATAGTAAAATTGACTAATTGATTCTATTTTGAAAATAAAAATAGTCGTTATAGGTAAATCTACGCCTTCTTTTATTTATGAAGGTGTAGATTATTACCTCAAAAAAATAAAATATATGGCTGCTGTCGATTGGATCGAATTGGTGCCAAAAAAGAAATCAGAATCTGCCGAAATAACTCAAAAGATTGAACTTGAGTTTTTTGAAAAACAAATTGAAGAAAAAGATTTTGTGGTTTTATTAGATAATAATGGTAAAATGCTTTCTAGCGAACAACTCACCCAACAATTTCAAAACTGGGAACATCAAAATATCAAACAATTGGTATTATTAATTGGAGGTGCTTTTGGATTTCATCAAAATCTATATCAAAGAGCCAATTTTAAATTATCTCTCTCTCCAATGGTTTTATCTCATCAAATTGTACGTTTGTTTTTATTAGAACAAATTTACCGTGCTTATGCTATAAAAAACAATTTGCCTTATCATAATCCTTAAGTGGAGTTGATCTAACCCTCCAACTTTCTCAAATACATCGAAATCGTATTTTCCAATCCATAATACAAGCAATCGCTAATTAAGGCATGTCCAATCGAAACTTCTAATAGGTTCGGTATTTGGGATTTAAAATAATGCAAGTTTTCTAAACTTAAATCATGCCCCGCATTAATACCAATACCAATTTCATTAGCGAAGGTAGCGGCTTTTTTATATTCAAGAATTGCTTTTTCAGGGGCATTCGTAAACATTTCAGCATAATAACCAGTATAAAATTCAATGCGGTCTGCATTTAATTTTTTGGCATTTTCAATGAAATCCAAATGGGTATCTATGAATAACGAAACCCGAATTTGGTGGGACTGTATTTTTTGAATTACATCTTTTAAAAAGTCAAAATGTGTTATAGTGTCCCAACCCGAATCGGATGTCAAAACATGAGGTGGGTCAGGAACCAGCGTAA
>Ga0208595_1000281_pt1 | contig 19798 bp, 12 predicted proteins | sample LakMenEpi28Jun11_FD_150742 | JGI IMG/M metagenome (GOLD analysis project Ga0208595, IMG submission 150742) | Freshwater microbial communities from Lake Mendota, WI - 28JUN2011 deep hole epilimnion (SPAdes) | ecosystem: Environmental > Aquatic > Freshwater > Lake > Epilimnion/Euphotic zone ...
CTTGCCCACGCACAGGTCTACACGCAGCCGCCCGCAAGCAAGCCCGCCGATGCGCCCGCACCCGTCAGCGACACCGCAAGTGCGCCCGCCGCGAAGGATGCAAAAAATCCGCTGGGCCAGGAAATCCCGCTGCTCGACCCATCGGCCGAGACGATCACCGTTGGTGGAGTGGCCATCCCGCTCGGCGACAACCGTCTGCTGCGCGCGCGCTTCGACAAGTTTCTCAGTCAGCCACCGGAAAGCGACGAGGCGGCCTCGCGTTACCGCAGAACGATTGCGGAAATCCTCAACACGATCTCACCGCTGCGCGATCAAAAACCGGATCTCTACGCGGCCTTCAAGCTCCTTCCCACTGCTTCATCTTATCCCGGCGATGCGAACCTTTGCGGCTCCCTCGCGGAGTCGATCTACATGGCGATGCTCGCCAAGCAGGATGTCAACGGACTCAAAAAACTCAACGAGACCATCGAAGAGGAAAAACAGGCGATCATCTCGAGTGGCGACTGGATGGCGCGCCACGACAAAGGCAACGAACTCGAAAAATCAAAGCCTGTCGGTGCTGGCAAGGACGGCAAAGAGGCCCCCGGAAAAACTTCCACCCCCAATGATGGCAATGGCAACAACTCGCTCAAGTACACCGACACACTGCGTCGCATCGCAGAGATCGAAGTACTGAAAAAAGCCAACATCGCCCGCACCGAAGCGCAGACACTGCGCACCAAGGCGCAATACCAAGTGAGCATGATCCAATGGTTCGTGCAGCGGCGCTACGAACATGTGCTGATGGCCGCGCGTTTTTACAATCAGATCTGGAAGGATGGCGACACGGCTCTGCGCATCGACAAGAACTCGGATGTTGCCCGGCTGTTTTCCGAATCGGTTGGCGTGAGTCCGACCGTTGCTTCGCTCGATGCGCTTTCCAACGAAGCGATCCGTGAGGCGGGAAAATATGTCGAGGCATTCGACCTCATGCTCTCTCGCAACGAACTTCACTCGGCATCACAACGGCTCATGGAAGCCTTCGCGCTCGGCGAATACCTTGCGCCGGTGGCAACGCTGCCGCTCGAAAAGAAAAACCGCGTGGCCCATTATTTCCGCGATCTCTACGAGCTCTATGGCGCGTTGCAGGCGCGGGATTACACCAAGGCCCGCGAGCTCAGCGGCAAGCTCAAGTCCGCAGCGAACGATTTTCCATCATCAAAGGTCGATAGCGTCATCGCCGCCTCCACGCTCGCGTCGGACCTCGCGATCGAGGACGCAAAAGCGCAGTTGCTCGCCAGAGCCAGCGACAAGGCAGCGGAAAAAATCCGCGAGGCCACGGAAATTTGGCCAACCAATCCGAAACTTGATGAGTTCCGCAAGCTCGTAAGCAACAGCAGCGGACTCGTCACCACCCGCAATGATTTCGACCGCCTTCTCGGCGAGAAAAACTTCCGCGAAATCGCCCGCCGCCAGTACGAGATCGCACCCGCGATTCAAGGCGACGCAACACGCGAGGATGCCTTCCGCCAAATCGTCGAAAACCTCACGAAGATCGAGACCGCGCTCGGCAAGGCCGCGGAGTTTGGCCGCGTCGGCCAGAACTGCGCCGCATGGGAACAACTCGCCGAACTGCGCGAGCAATTTCCCGATGACCCGAAGCTCGGCCGCGAACTCGAGTTGCTCGCACCCAAGGTTGCCGACTTCACCCGCGCCCTCGACCGCGCGCGGCAATTCGAAAATCGCACGCCAAAGCAAACGGGATCCGCACTCTCATGGTACCTCAAGGCCCGCAGCATTCACCCGCAAAGCAAGTTTGCCGAGCAAGGCGTGAAGACACTCGTCGGGGAAATCCTGCCGGGAGATGCGGGCAAGCCTTGATCCTTAAGCCATCGGCAGCCATCGGTGATTGCCATGGCGCGCGCGAAGTGCCATTGAAATGCCGCCTCGCGCATGCCGGGCGCAACTTGCACTTCCATGAAACCAACTCTCCTCGTCCTCGCCGCCGGAATGGGCAGCCGTTATGGTGGCCTCAAACAAATGGACCCGATGGGCCCGCATGGTGAAACCGTGCTCGACTATTCGGTCTTCGATGCCATCCGCTCGGGCTTCGGCCGCGTGGTCTTCATCATCCGCGAGGATTTCGCGGAGGCCTTCAAGCAGACTGTCGGCGCGAGGTTTGCCGACAAAATTCAGGTCGACTATGTCTTTCAAAAACTCAGCGACCTGCCCGCCGGATTCTCCGTGCCCGAAGGCCGCGAAAAACCTTGGGGCACCGCCCATGCGGTTCGTGCCGCACGCGATGCGGTGAAAGAACCATTTGCAGTGATCAATGCCGACGACTTCTACGGCCGCGATGCCTATGCCCGCGCGGCGGACTTTTTGATCAAGCAAGCAAGCAATCCGGATGCGATGGCGATGGTGGGTTATCCGCTGGAAAACACGCTTTCGGATTACGGCACGGTCAACCGCGGCATCTGCAAGCTCGATGCAAGCGGCGCACTTGCCGAGGTCGAGGAGTATGTGAACATCGGCCGCGAGGATGATGGCCATGTCCGCGGCGTCGGCCTCAACGGCGAACGCCGGGTCATCCCCACAGACTCGCCAGTCTCGATGAATTTTTGGGCCTTCAATCCGGTGTTCTTCGCACAACTCGAAGAGGCTTTTGTGAAATTCCTCCAAGAGTCCGGCACGCAGCCGAAATCCGAGTGCTACATCCCCACGGTCGTCGATCAATTGATCCGCGAGGGCAAGGCCCGCTGCGCCGTGCTGCAAACCACCGGCTCATGGTTCGGCGTGACCTATCCCGACGACAAAGCCTTCGTGGTCGAGTCGATCCAAAAGGCGATCGCCGCCGGTGAATACCCGGAAAAACTTTCCTAAGCGCCGCGGCATCATTTCGTTTCAACATCCACATCCATGAAAATTCTCATCACCGGCGGCTCCGGTTTCATCGGCTCCCACATCGTCGAACACTACCAAGGCAAGGCCACGGAAATCCGCGTGCTCGACAGCCTGCGCACCGGATATCGCAAGAACCTCGATGGGCTTGATTGCACTTTCATCGAAGGCTCGATCACCGATCGCGAGCTGGTACGCAGAGCGGTCGAAGGAGTGGATCTGATTTTTCACATGGCCGCATTGGTCAGCGTGCCGGAGTCGATGTCGAAGCCATCCGAATGCGTCGACATCAATGTCCATGGTTTGCTCAATGTGCTTGAAGAGGCAGCCGCGGCCAAGGTGCGCAAGTTGGTTTTTGCATCCTCGGCCGCGATCTACGGCGACAACCCGACCGTGCCAAAGATCGAGTCGATGCTGCCCGAGCCGAAGAGCCCGTATGCGATCACCAAGCTCGATGGCGAATACTACCTCGACATGTTCCGCCGCGAAGGACGGCTCGAGACGGCGGCGATTCGTTTCTTCAATGTCTTTGGCCCGCGTCAGGATCCGAAAGGCGCCTACGCCGCCGCTGTGCCGATCTTCATCGAAAAAGCCGTCAAGGGAGAGGACATCATGGTCTACGGCGATGGCGAGCAAACGCGCGATTTCATCTATGTGAAGGACATCGTCGGCGCGCTCACCTTTGCGGCCGAAACGGCCGGCGTCACGGGTGTCTTCAATGCCGGTTACGGTGGCCAAATCACGATCAATAAACTCGCAGGCGAAATCCTTGCCAAGGCAGGTACCGGCTCACGCGTGATCCATGCCGCAGAACGCGCCGGCGATGTGAAGCACTCGCGCGCCAGCGCCGACAAACTGCTCGCCGCCGGATGGAAACCACGCTTCACACTCGAAGAAGGCCTCGCCGCGACATTTGCATATTTCTCCAACCGGTAGGGCGACGCGGCCTCGCGGCGCCGACGCTTTCAGAAGGGTTCACCGCAAAGCCGCCAAGGTCGCCAAGGGGCGCAGAGGATGATAGATGAATATGTTTCATCGAAACGCAGAGAAGCCGAGTACGCAGAGGAAAGCGCTGAGTTTTTGTGAAGCGAGATGGGCAAATCTTAAGGCCCCACAAATCTTCCTCCGCGAATTTCTCCGCGTCCTCCGCGCCTTCGCGTTTCGATTCAGCCCTCAATCGCTCAAACCAATCTCTAGCCGTGACGCACGATGACACCACCCGCACGGACATCGTCGCCGAGCTGCTCGAAGGTGGTTTCCTGCAGCCTTAGCGATTGTGGCAAGCCCTTGCCTGCCAGCGCTGGCACGGGTCCACCACAAAGGAGTGGCGCGGTGTAGATGACGACTTCATCGATCAAGCCCGCCTCAAACAATGCTGCGGAAAAATTCCCGCCCGCCTCAACCATCGCGCAAAGGATTCCCTGCTCGCGCACCAACTCGCGTAGCGCCGATTCCAGATTTGCGCCCGATCTCAGCAAGGTCCGCTCGCGCCATTCATCAGTAAACAAGGGCGCGTCGAGTGGTAGCGATTCGGGCTTGTCGGTAAACACCACGCGCCACGGCTGCGTGCGACCTTCGAGATATTCCGGCACGCGGATGGTCAGTGCCGGCTTGTCGCGGCGCACAGTTTCGCCGCTGGTGAGGATCGCATCCACTTGCGAGCGAAGTTTTTGCACATCGTGACGCGCGGTTTCGCCGGTTAGCCACTGACCTTCGCCCGGCGGCCGCGTAAGCCTGCCATCCAGGCTCATCGCCGATTTCCAAATGACCCATGGCAATCCGGTTTTTGCCACCTTTTCGAAGGGCCGCAAAATTTTTCGCGCTGCGTCTTCACACACGCCCGCAAGCACTTCGATGCCCGCAGCAGCAAGCACCGCATCGGCGCGCCCGGCATGCGCGGGATTCGGATCCACGCAAGCATACACCACCCGCGCGACACCGGCATCGATGAGGCCAACCGTGCATGCCGGCGTGCGACCCTGCGTCGAGCAAGGCTCGAGCGTGACATAAGCCGTCGCTCCGCGAGTCGCATCGACGCCGTGAGTTCGTTGCGCATCGGCGATCGCCTCGCGTTCGGCATGCGGCATGCCCGCGCGTTGATGCCATCCACGACCAATGACCTCGCCATTTTTGACAATCACCGCACCAACCGGAGGATTCGGCGCAGTCTTGCCAATCGCCTTGTGCGCCTCCTCCAGCGCCATGTGCATCCAATGCTCGTCGTTCATGGATGACGCAATTTCATGCCCTGCCCTCATGCCTAAACTTTGAATCCGCGAATGTCCCACGCAAGCAAAACCCTCGGCGCTTCCCTCACGCGGACTCTTTCATAAAGTTTTACCGCAAGGCCGCAAAGGTCGCCAAGGTGCGCGAAGAGGGAAGAGTGAGAAGTTATTTGTGATTGGTTATTGGGGAGGAAGAATTTGAACCGCGAACGAACGCGAATGGCAAATAGGCAGGGACCTTTTTCCAAAAGGTCCGCACGAATGATCCGCCTCTTTAACCGTGGCGGCGCTTTCCAAGCGCCAGGCCCATAAGGAAACTCAAAATCATAAATTCGAAACGAGGAAAGTTTCAAGAGAAGACAGAAGACTTCGAGACAGAAGAAGTTAGATCACAAGCTGCTTCCTCCAAAGAGTACGACAAGAGTGTCGTACCTCCCCAGCGCGAAGCGCCTCTTCATCCGCGATCAACAATCCACCATTCCCCTCTTCTCTCCCATTCGCGGTTCAAACTCTTCATTCTCTTCCACTTCAATGTTCGATGTTCATCTCCCTCCTCATCTCGTGGAGGACGCAGAGAAAATGAGGAGGATATCGATGAGTCACCCATCCCGATCCACAAACAGCTCCGCGCTTTCCTCCGCGTGCTCTGCGCCGCCGCGTTTCGATGAAAACACTGACCCTCTCCCTCTAAATGAGTCGGCGCTGCGGGGTTGCATCGCTCTACCGGAGGAGCGGACCTTTGCGGAGAAAGGTCCCTGCCTATGAAGAGTTGGCCTCTTCATTTTCTTTCTCATTCAAAATTCAAAATTTATCATTCAGCATTTCCCTTGACCATCCGTACCTCGATCGGCGTTTCTGTACACAAGTGCATTTCGCGTTGTGGGAATGGCACGCCGATGCCGGCTTCGGTGAAATTTTTCTCAATCATCAAGCGCAGGTCGCTGCCGATCACTGTGGAGTTGGCGCCGGCGCTCATATCGACCCAGTAATAGACGCTGAACACGAGAGCATTGTCGCCGAAGTCTTCAAACACCGCGTAGGGCGCGGGCTCTTTGCTGATCAAGCCGTGCCGCGATGCTGCCTGAGTGAGGATATCCATCACCTTTTGCGGCGAGGTGCCGTATGCCACACCGACCTTGATGCTGCGGCGCACGCGTGAGCTGGTGAGCGTCCAGTTGGTCACGCGGTTTTCCAGAAACAAGGAATTGGGAATCACCGTTTCGACCTCGTCGGCACTGCGGATCACCGATGAGCGGGTGTTGATCTCGGTGACCGTGCCGACCACCCCTTCGACATCGAGGATGTCGCCGACGCGCACCTTGCGTTCGGCCAGCACGATGATGCCGCTGATGAAATTTTTGATCAGCGTTTGCGTGCCGAAACCGAAACCGATCGCGAGCGCGCCACCGAAGAAGGCAAACACCGTGAGGGGAATCTTGAGAATCGAAAGTGTGGAAATTGCCAGCATCAGGCCGACAAAAATCATCGCCCAGTTGCGCAGCGTCTTTGCCTGTGCCTCGGCGATGTGCCCGCGTGCGACCATGCTCTTTTGTATCCGTTTGGCGATGAATGAGGCGACTCCGTATCCGATCAGGAAAAACATCAGCGCGCGCAGCAGCATGCCAAGCGTCACTGGGATGCGGCCCTTGATCGTTTGCCCGTCGACCTCGACATTCTCCTCAAAGCTCATCACCTCGAGCGACCAGATGCGCGAGATGATCGTCGGCGCATCGCTGGCGAGGCGACCGAGGCGCGTCACCAGCGTGACTTCTTGTGGGTTGGGTGTGTGATCGGCGATCCAGCGGCGGATCAATTTCCGCTGCGCCGTGGCCGCCTGATCGATGCGCTGCAGCATGGTGAGCTTCTCGCTATGGCTGGCGCGTTGTTCGTTGAGCAGATCGAAGCGTGGGTCGTCGGATGCGATCGATGCCGCACGCGATTCGAGCTTGCTGAGGTCCGCCGTGCAGGCGGCGATTTCACTGTCGAGCACATTGCCCCATGCCTTGAGTTCGTCGCCTGTGGCGTCGAGCGCCGCGCGAAGTTTTTCGCGTTCGGTTTCGTTCTTCGCCGTCACGATCGCATGGCGGGTCTGGTAGGCTTTGAAATTCATGTTCTCGAGCCGCACGAGGCTTTCGAGATGCTCGATCATCAACTGCATTACCTCGACGCGCCCTTGCGTGACCTCGACGCGGTACTTCGCCATCTCGATGCCCTCGACTTGCTTGCCGGGTTCACCCGCGCTTGCTTCGAGGGTCTCGAGCGCTGCTTGCGCTTGCCTGCGGGCGATGAATGCCGGCTTGAGTCTTTTCTCCAACGCTTCGATCTCCTTGTGGATCGCCTTTTTCTTGTCATCGGAAATGCGCCCGATGCGCTCGAGGTCGTCCGCATTGAGCGACGCATTGCTTTGAGCAAGCCGTACTTTTCGCTCGGTGAGCGCGAGATCCATTTTTGCCGCGGCGCTCCACTCGACGAGGTTGTCGCGCGCGCTCTTGAGCATTGCCGCGCGACACGCCAACAGCCGCGAACGGATCCGTGCCGCCTCAAGCCGCCACTTGGCCGCTCCATCGGCAGTCGCATCGCCATCACGCACCGCAACCAGCGCCGCGCTCACCGCATCTTCCGCCGCCTTCATCTCGCCAAGCGTGCCGCTCAGCAGCCCTTCGTAATTGAGCAATGAGGATTCGTGTGAGGAAAGCTTTGCGCGAATCGCATCCCGCTCGTTGAGCAACTCGTCGACCATCAGGATCGAATAGGGCGGCTTCTCAGAAAATCCCGTCCATGCAGCATTCGTGTTCTTGGCAGCCTCAAGCGCTCGCTTCGCTTCGGCATTCGAATCAAGATTTTTGAGAAGCCGCGGAATCGTTAGGATGACCTGCTCCAGATCCTGGCGGCGATCATCGACCTCCGTCTGCGAGATGCCAGGCGGCAAGGCATTCGATGCGCCTTCGGCATCGATCCTCGCAAGGTCCTCGCGCGATTCTTTGAGCCACTGGTCAAACCGTGCGCGCACTTCCTCGGGCTTTTCCGCTGCTGGTTTCTGTGCGCCGGCCAGTGCTTCCTTCACCTGCGCGACCTGCGCCATGGACGATGTCACGCCGGCGCAAATGATTGCGAATGCGACGACTGCCGATTTGATGCCCGATGTGATGGATACCGGTTTCATGATGATTTGATCAAGCTTCGCCGCGTTCATCGCGTTCGAGTTGGATGCGGTCTTCGAGGTTGCGCGCCTTGACGCGGCTGTTGCGTTTCGCCCAGCGCTCGACCGCCATCTGGCGTTTCTCGGTGCGTTTTTTGAGGGCCGCGATTTCATTTTCGAGGTTGAGGAAACTTGCGTGACGCGCGGCATCGAGCGTGCCGGCCTCCACTGCAGCGCGGATCGCACATCCGGCGTCGCTGCGGTGGCCGCAGTCGGCAAAGCGGCAGTCGGACGCAATCGCGCTCACATCCGAGAAACTTTCGCGCAGCGTGCCCTCATCCGTCCACATCTGGATTTCGCGCATGCCTGGGTTGTCGATGAGCATGCCGCCGCCGGGCAATGGCACCAACTCGCGCGAGGTGGTGGTGTGGCGACCTTTGCCGGTGGCTTCATTGACCTCACCCGTCCACTGCCACTCGTCGCCGTAGAGTTGGTTCACCAGCGTCGACTTGCCAACGCCGCTCGAACCTACGATGCACATCGTAGTTCCTTTTTTGAGGTATTGCTTCAGCACCTTGAGCCCTTCGCCCTTCAGTGCGCAGGTGACATGCACATCGGCGGCGGGGCAAAGTTCGGCGATTTGCTCCGCGGCCTCGCGGTTGGTTTTTTTGTCACAAAGATCGGCCTTGTTCACCAGCACCAGCGGCTTGGCCCCGCTGCGTGCGATCAGTGCGAAGTAGCGTTCCATTCGCCGGAGGTTGAAGTCCGCGCCGGCGTCGGTGACCACTGCCACGACATCGACATTTGCGCCGATCACCTGCGCCTGCGAGCTGTTGCCCGGCATCTTGCGTGAAAAACATGTCTCGCGCGGCAGCCGCTCGCGAATCACATGATCTCGATTTTCATGGCCAAGCTCGAGCGCCACCCAGTCGCCCACCGCCGGCAAATCGGCATCATTGGCCGCCTCGTGCCAGACGCGGCCGCAAAGCACGACATCGATTTCCTCGCCGCCTTCGAGAAAGGCGCCGAAATTGATCGGCGATTCGCGGATCAAACGCGCGGGGACCAAGCCCTTGGCGCGGTGCGGCGCGAAGGCTTCCTCGAAAAACGGATTCCATCCAAGCTCTTTGAGAGTCATCCGCCATCAATTTGCACCACAAGCCAAGCGCTGTCGATGCCTCATCACCCGAGGATTTCGGCCACAAGCTTTTCGAGTTTCACGATGTCGGTCGAGAACGCGCGGATCCCCTGCGCGGTCTTCTCGGTGGCCATCGCGTCCTCGTTGTGCATGAAGCGGAAGGCGCTTTCGTCGAGGTGGATTTTCGTGTGCGCGCTCGCCATGGCATTTGATTCGCTGAGTCGCTCGGCGACCGGATCGGCGCTCGATTGAAGCTCGTTGAGCAGCCCGGGGCTGATCGTCAAAAGGTCGCAGCCGGCCAGCGCGAGGATCTCGCCCTTGTTGCGGAACGACGCGCCCATGACCTCGGTCTTGTAGCCGAATTTTTTGTAGTAATCGTAAATGCTGCGCACCGAGAGCACGCCGGGATCTTCCTCGGCGGTGAAATCCTTGCCGGTCGCGGCCTTGTGCCAATCGAGGATGCGCCCGACGAAGGGCGAGATCAGCTGCACGCCGACCTCGGCGCAGGCGACGGCTTGGGCAAATGAGAACAACAGCGTGAGATTGCAATGAATGCCCTCTTTTTCCAGCACTTCGGCGGCCTTGATGCCTTCCCAGGTCGAGGCGATCTTGATGAGGATCCGGTCGCGCGAGTGGCCTTCGGCTTCATACGCGGTGATTAGCTGTCGGGCTTTTTCAATCGTTCCTTGGGTGTCGAACGACAGGCGGGCATCGACTTCGGTCGAAACGCGGCCGGGCACGATCTTGAGAATTTCCAAGCCAAACAGAATCAGGATGCGGTCGAGAATCGCCGACATAAGTGCCTCGCCGCTCAGGCCGCTCGAGCGTTTTTCCGCCACCGCCTGCTCGACGAGGTGCCGGTACTCGGGCTTGGCCGCAGCTTGCAGAATCAGCGACGGGTTGGTGGTCGCGTCCTGCGGCTTGAAGGTTTTCATCGATTCGAAATCCCCCGTATCGGCGACGACGGTCGTGAATTTTTTCAGCTGCTCGAGTTGACTTGTGCTCATTGCGGCAGACCCTAGTCAGCGTGCGAGGGGCTGCAAAGGGGAAATCCGCGGACCCGCCATGATGGGGGGCGTACGCCATTTCGGCTTCACGTCGATCGATTTTCACCTAGAGTCGCACCATGGATGCCGGCATTCGCGAGCGACTCGACGAATTCATCCGCCGCAAAGGCCTGCGGCGGACGACCCAGCGCGATGCGGTGATCAGTTCGGTTTTTTCCAAGGACGAGCACTTCACCGCCGAGGAACTCTACGAGCGGGTGCGCAAAAAACATCCGGATGTCTCTCGCGCAACGGTCTATCGCACGCTGCTCCTGTTGGTCGAGGCCGACCTCCTGCGCGCCATCGACCTTGGAGAAAACCAGACGACCTACGATCCGAACTTTCACGACAAGCCCTCGCACAACCACTTGCTTTGCATCGACTGCGGACGCGTTGTTGAGTTTGAGGACGCGCACATCGATTTGCTGAACGACTGCGTCACCCGCCGGCTCGGTTTCAAGCCGCTGCGCCAAACCCTCAAGATCGAAGGCTCCTGCGAACAACTCCGCCGTACCGGCCGCTGCCCGAATCTCATCGCCGCAAGGCTCAGCGGCAAACGCCTGCGCAAAAAACGCTGAGGGGTAGGGCGACGCGGCCTCGCGGCGCCGATACTTTGAAAAAAGATGTTTGAACCGCGAATGGACGCGAAGAAACACGAATGGGAGATAAGAGGGAGATCGTGGATCGCGGATGAAGAGGCGCTTCGTGCTAGGGAGGTACGACACTCTTGTCGTACTCTTTGGAGGAAGCAACTTCTTATCTAGCTTCTTCTGTCTCGAAGTCTTCTGTCTTCTCCCTCACATTCTCGGCCACTGCGGGTGGGTTGATTGACGGAACCTCGAGGGTGGCACCTGGTGCACGGATTTGAAGACGCGGGAAAAATGAAAGGCATCGCGAAAGCCCATCATCGCAGCGACGGTCTTGACCTTCACATTGCCGTCGAGCAGCAGGCGGGAGGCGTGATCCATCCGCAGGCGGGTGAGAAATTGGTAGGGGCTTTCATCGTGATAGCGCGAAAACAAACGGCACAGGTACGGGGCATCGATGCCGCACTTTTCGGCAATCGCTTCCAGCGACTCGAGCTCGAGGAAATTTGCTTCGATGAATGCGCGCGCGTTGGTGAATTTCGTAAATGCCGGCGATGCGGTGTTCACCGGATCGGCCGCATCGTCGCGGAACATCATCAGCAACTGGCGCGTGATCAATGAGCACAGTGGCGCCGCCAGCTCCGACTTGCGCACACCGCGATCGATCAGTTGGTCGAAGCTGCGGCGGATCGGCTCACTTTTCAAACAGCGCACGACCATGCCCGGCTGGATGTCGCATGAGTCGAGAAAAGCCCCGACCCCCCTCCCGGTGAACCCAACGAAGTACTTGCGCAGCGGACTGGTCGCCGAGCTTTCGATCCGCTGACCGATCCCCGGGCCATAGAGATAAAAACTGCCCGGGCTCAGCTCGTAGTCACCGCCATCGAGATGCAGCGTGCCGTGGCCGCGATGCACGAACTCAAGGCAATGCCACGGGAAGTTCCGCCGATCGATGCGGTAATCGCGCCGGCAACGCTCGAAGCCGCCAAACACCACGCCGAATTCCTCACGCGGTTCCTCCTCCAGGAAAAACAAACGCGAGGACTCGACCTGCCTCGAAAGATACGAACTCGGCTTGCGACGCGCGCTCACACTTGAAAAGTGAAGAGTGAGCCCCGCCGAATCAATCCAAAAATATGCATGATTCTAGAAATCAACATGCCGATACCCGGTGTCGGGTTTTGTCGGATTTCATGGAATTTTGCTGACAAATTCGATCGGATCACGAGGATTTCACTACTTCGTTTCCAACAAATTATTCACATGAAGAAATCAATCTATCCAAAAATCGGCATTCGTCCCGCCATCGATGGGCGCCTTGGCGGCGTTCGTGAATCGCTTGAAGAGCGCACCATGCAACAGGCCCGCGCGGTCGCGGCCTTGTTTGCGGCCGAGCTGCGTTATCCCGACGGCTCGCCGGTCGAGTGCGTGATTGCCGACACCTGCATCGGCGGCGTTCGCGAAGCGGCCGATTGCGCCGACAAGTTCAAGCTCTCCAATGTTGGCGTCTCGCTGACCGTCACGCCCTGCTGGTGCTACGGCTCGGAAACGATGGACATGGATCCGCACACGCCGAAAGCCGTGTGGGGCTTCAACGGCACCGAGCGTCCCGGCGCGGTGTATCTCGCCGCGGTGCTTGCGGGCCACACGCAGAAGGGCATCCCGGCCTTCGGCATTTACGGCCGCGATGTGCAATCGGCCGATGACACGCAGATCCCCGCCGATGTGCGTGAGAAATTGCTTGGCTTCGCCCGTTGTGGATTGGCCGTCGCGTTGATGCGCGGCAAGAGCTACCTTTCGATCGGCGGCACTTCAATGGGCATCGCCGGATCGATCGTCGACCTCCCGCTGTGGGAAAAATGGCTCGGCATGCGCGTTGAGGCAATCGACATGACCGAAGTCGCTGGCCGCATGAGCAAGGGTCAATACGATGCCGCCGAATATGAAAAGGCGCTCTCGTGGGTGAAGGCAAATTGCCCCGAAGGCAAGGACTACAACTCGGCGGAAAAAACCCGCGAGCGCCAGCAGCTCGATGCCGAATGGCAGGACAGCGTGAAGATGGCTCTCATCATGCGCGACCTGATGGTTGGAAATCCGAAGCTCGCGGAAATGGGCCTCGGCGAACAAGCGCAAGGTCACAACGCCATCGCCGCCGGCTTCCAAGGTCAGCGCCAATGGACCGATCATTTCCCCAACGGAGATTTCCCCGAAGCGATTCTCAACTCGACCTTTGATTGGAACGGCAAACGCGCGCCTTACATCGTCGCCACCGAAAACGACGCGCTCAACGGCGCAGGCATGCTCTTCGGCAACCTGCTCACCCACAGCGCGCAGATTTTCGCCGACCTCCGCACCTACTGGAGCCTCGATGCAATCCAAACTGCCAGCGGCGAAAAACTCAGCCACCCACTCGTCGGCGACGGCATCCTTCACTTGATCAATTCCGGCCCGGCCGCGCTCGACGGCACCGGCGAACAGACCGACGCGGATGGCAAGCCGACGATGAAACCATTCTGGGACATCTCCGATGCCGAAGTCGAAAAGTGCCTCAAGGCCACCACCTGGCATCCATCGATCACCGAGTATTTCCCCGGCGGCGGATGGAGCACGCGCTACCGCACCCGCGGTGGCATGCCCGCCACGATGATCCGCCTCAACCTCGCCGGCGGCCTCGGCCCCGCGCTGCAGATTGCCGAAGGTTACACCATCGACCTGCCGGAAAAAGTGCACGACGCACTCGACCAACGTACCAACCCGACTTGGCCAACGACTTGGTTTGCGCCAATCCTCACCGGCAGCGGTGCCTTCCGTAGCACCTATGAAGTGATGAACCACTGGGGCGCCAACCACTGCGTGATGACCTGCGGCCATGTCGGCCACCTTTACATTACGCTTGCCTCGATGCTGCGCATTCCGGTTTACATGCACAATGTGAGTGAAGACCGCATCTTCCGTCCCAGCGCATGGAATGCCTTCGGCACGGCCGATCTTGAAGGCGCCGACTTCCGCGCCTGCACGAACTACGGCCCGCTTTACGGCAAGGCCTGATCGGCAAAGATTTCGCAAAAAACCCTAAAACCCAAAACCCATAATAATGAAAAACGGACTCTTCCGCACCGACGACGGCAAAAATCATTTTGTCACCTTTGCACTGATCAGCTCGCTGTTTTTCCTGTGGGCATTGTGCAACGGGATGATTGATGTGATGGACAAGCACTTCCAGGAGTTGCTCCATCTCAACAAGCGTCAGTCCGCATGGGTGCAGTTCGCGCATTACCTTGGATATTTCCTGATGGCCTTGCCGGCCGGGTGGCTTGCCCGTCGCTTGGGCTACAAGGGCGGCATCATTTCGGGCCTGCTGCTGGTGGCACTCGGTTGCCTTTGGTTCATCCCAGCTACCGGCATCAAGGAGTTTTGGGCCTTCCTTGCGGGCATTTGCGTGATCTCGATGGGTCTGACCTTTTTGGAAACGGTCGCCAATCCCTACACCACCGTGCTTGGCGCGCCACAACATGCCGCCGTGCGTATCAACATCGCCGCCGCCTGCAATGGCGTGGGTTGGATCTTTGGGCCGATCATCGGCGGGCTGTTCTTTTACTCAAAAGACGGCGCCGAAGCGGCACAGGAAACCTTGTGGATCCCCTACGCATGGATTGCCGGCGCGGTGCTCTTGCTCTCGCTGGTTTTCGCAAAAGCGAAAATGCCCAACATCGAAACTCAGGACAACTATCACCTCGATGATGAAACTGCGAATGTTTCAAAATCGATCTGGTCGCACGGTCATTTCGTTGGCGCGGTGATCGCGCAGTTTCTCTATGTCGCATGCCAAGCGGGCATCTTCGGATTTTTCATTTTTTACCTCATCGAAGATGTGCAGGCGATCCCGGAAAGCATGGAGTCGAGCTGGTTGCTCGGCGGCGAAAGCGGTTCGGTGATCCGCGACGGCCAACGATTCATCAGCGAACAAGGTGCCACCAAGTTGCTGGCCTACCTTGGCTTTGTGTTGTTCCTGCTCGGCCGCTTCACCGGCGCAGGACTCGTGCGCAAGGTCGCCGCGCACAAGGCGCTCGCGACTTATGCGATCGTGAACTCGGCGCTGATGGTGCTGATTGTTCTCAAGCTCGGCTGGATCTCCCTTGCGGCGCTGTTTCTCAGCTTCTTTTTCATGTCGATCATGTTTCCAACGATCTTCGCACTCGGCATTCATGGCCTCGGCAAGAAAGCCAAGCTCGCCTCGTCATTCATCGTCATGGCCATCATGGGCGGCGCGCTCATGCCCAAGTTGATGGGCCACATCGGCGACCTCCACGGCATGTCCGCCGGTTTCATCGTGCCAGCCGTTTGCTTTATCGGCGTCGCGATCTATGGGATTTTTTGGAAACGCCTGAGTGGCTCAGAGTCCGCAGCCGTCGCCAACCTCCGTGGCGGGCATTGATCACGCCAGTCCAGTGATAGCCCCCGAGGCATCGACGTCGATGCGGTTTGCGGCTGGCACACGCGGCAGGCCGGGCATGGTGTTGACGTCGCCGCAGAGGGCTACGATAAAGCCAGCACCGGCAGCTAGGCGGACTTGTTGGATCGGCAGGCTGTGTCCGCTGGTGGCACCTTTGATATGTTCATCCGCGGTGAAGCTGTAGGGTGTTTTTGCCATGCAAACCGGATAATGGCCAAACCCCTGCGCGGTGAACTCCGCCAATTGCCGGGCGGCAGCGGGTGCCAACGCGATATCGTCGGCGCGGTAAATTTCGCGGGCGATGGTGCGCAGTTTGTCGTCAAGCGACAGGCTGTCGTCATAGAGTGGTCGGAAGCATGAGGTGCCGGCGTCGGCAAGTTCGGCGACGCTATGGGCGAGTGCGGTGGCACCGGCGGCGCCATCGCTCCAGTGTGAACAAAGATGCGCGGGAACGCCCAGCACTTCGCGACAATGGGCGAGCACTTGTGCCTGTTCGGCGGGAGTGTCGGCGGTGAAGGCGTTGAGCGCGACGACGACCGGCACGCCGAATTTCGCCATGTTTTCCACATGACGCGACAAATTCGCAAGCCCTGCGCTGAGCGCCTCGCTGTCCTCACGCCCGAGATCGGCAAGGGCTGCGCCGCCGTGGAATTTCAGCGCGCGAACCGTGGAGACGATCACTGCGACATCAGGGGTGAGATCGGCGGCCCGGCATTTGATGTTGCAGAATTTTTCGGCCCCGAGATCGGCGCCAAAGCCGGCTTCAGTGACAGCAAAATCGGCGAGCGCTAGTGCCGCCTGGGTAGCGGCGATCGAATTGCAGCCGTGTGCGATATTGGCAAAGGGACCGCCATGAATAAGTGCAGGCGAACCGGCAATGGTCTGGACCAGATTGGGGCGGATGGCATCGACGAGCAGCGCCGTCATCGCGCCGGCGGCCTGCAAATCGCCGGCCGTAACCGGTGTGCCGGCTTCATCGCGACCGATGCGTATGCGTGCAAGGCGCGCTTGCAGATCGGCGAGATCGGTGGCAAGGCAGAGGATCGCCATGACTTCGGAAGCGACGGTGATATCAAATCCGGTATCGCGCAGCGGACCGTTGCTTTGGCCCATGCCAATCGCCAGTTGCCGCAAGGCGCGGTCGTTCATGTCGAGCACGCGCCGCCAAGTGATGTGGCGTGGATCCAATGGCAAACCGGTAGCGGTCGGCAGGCGAAAGTGCAGGGCATTGTCGATCAGCGCTGCCAGCAGATTGTGCGCCGCCGTGATTGCGTGGAAATCTCCGGTGAAGTGCAGGTTGATTTTTTCCATGGGCAGCACCTGCGACTGACCGCCGCCGGTGGCGCCGCCCTTGCGCCCGAACACTGGGCCTAGCGAAGGTTCGCGCAATGCGATCACCGCCTTGCGGCCGATATGGTTCAACGCATCGCCGAGCCCGATCGTGGTGGTGGTTTTGCCTTCACCAGCCGGTGTTGGATTGATCGCGGTGACCAACACCAGTTTGCCGCGAGAGCGACCGGTCAGCGCCGCAAGCCCGCTGGCAGACAGTTTGGCGATATGATGACCATAAGGTTCGATCGCGTCGGATCCTAACCCTGCACTCGCAGCAATTTCAGTGATCGGGCGTAGGGTCGCGGCGCGGGCGATTTCGATGTCACTTGTCATGATGGTGGATGCTTGCTGGAAATTTGCTTTTTACGGGAGGCTGTTTAAATGCTGACAAGAATAATGCCACGCAGAGCGTCGGCACGGAGTCTGGAGATTTTCGAAGGCAAATCAATCATCGCGAACTTGGTTTTTCAGATGAGATCTTCATAACCCCTCCTCCTCCCCCACTTTTCCATGCTTGATTCCGCGCCGCGTCTGGAGCGATGCTTCATTCGATGCGAGTGATGGCCTTGACGGGAGGAATTGCCTCCGGGAAATCGACCGTGTGTCGGCTGCTGCGTGAGTACCTGCCATCGCTGGTGATCTTTGATTGCGACGCGGCGGTCCACCGCCTGCTCGAGTCGGTGCCCGAGGTGGCGGCCTTGATCGCCGAGGCCTTTGGCGATGGCGCACTCGATGAATCCGGCCGCATTGACCGTCATTTCCTGCGCGGGCGGGTCTTTGCCGACGAGGCGGCGCGGGCCAGGCTCGAGGCGATCCTTCACCCGCGGGTACGGCAGGAATGTCTTGATTCCCTCGAAAAAGGCGCTATGGATGGGGCGGAGTGCTTTGTCGCGGATGTGCCCTTGTTCTTTGAAAAGGGCTTCGACTTCGGCCAAAACCAAGTGCTGGTGGTCGCATCCTCCCGCTCCACGCAAATCCAACGCCTCAGGGCTCGCGGTGGTTTCGATGACGCGCTCATGGATGCCATCCTCGCCGCCCAGCTTCCGGTTCAGGAAAAAATGTCCCGCGCGGATGTCGTTTTCTGGAACGAAGGTCCGCCCGCCGTGCTGCGTTCCCAAATCCGCCGTTTCTGCCAATCCATTCTCATGAATCCCTCCCACGATCCCGAAGCCGCCACCGACGCGGCCCCACAAAGCGCTGTGCTCGACGCGCCGGCTTCGATCGACATCAACCAATTCCGCCACAAGCCGCTGTCCGAACTCCAGTCGATGGCCGAGGCCGTGCCTGCCCGCATCCAGGGCGGCATTCCGAAAAGCCAGCTGATCTATGAGCTGCTGAGTTTCTACGGTCGCGAAGGCGCGGGCCTCGTCTGCGAAGGCGTGCTCGAGCAAACCAAGGACAACTTCGCCATGCTGCGCGATCCAAGCCGCAGCTTCCGCCCCGGGCCGGATGACATCCACCTCGGCAACCACCTCGTGCGCGATCACGGCCTGCGTATCGGCCAAATGATAAAGGTCCGCGTGCGACCGCCGCGCGAACGCGACAAGTACCTCTCGGCCTTCGATGTGATCGAAGTCGAAGGCATCCCGATCGCCGACTACCAGGTGCCGAAAGATTTCGATCGCCTCACCCCGCTGTTTCCTGATCAACGCATCCACCTCGAAGGCGAAGGAAATGACTTCCTCGGCGTGCGCGTGATCGACCTGATCGCGCCGCTTGGCAAGGGTCAGCGCGGTCTCATCGTCGCACCGCCGCGGGGCGGCAAAACGATTTTGCTCAAGCAGATTGCCCGTGCGATCCGCCACAACCATCCGGAAGCGGAGCTCATCATCCTGCTGCTCGACGAGCGGCCAGAGGAAGTCACCGACTTCGAGGAAACCGTCGGCGCGCAGGTGTTTGCCTCAACCTTCGACGAATCACCACGCCGCCACGCGCAGGTCGCCGACCTCGTGCTCGAGCGTGCGAAACGCCGCGTCGAACTCGGCAAAGATGTGATCCTCCTGCTCGACAGCCTCACCCGCCTCGCGCGCGGCCACAACTCGGCGATGCAAGGCGGCCCGATTGGCTCGGGTGGCGTGAGCCCGGTGGCGCTGCAAAAATCCCGCAAGTTTTTCGGCACCGCCCGCAATGTCGAAGAAGGCGGATCCCTCACCATCCTCGCCACCGCACTCGTCGAAACCGAGAGTCGCCTCGATGATGTCGTGTTCGAAGAATTCAAAGGCACCGGCAACATGGAAGTACGCCTCGATCGCGAACTCGCCGAACGCCGGGTCTTCCCCGCGATCCACATCCCGCAATCCGGCACCCGTAACGACGACCGACTCTATCACCCCGACGAGTTTCTCAAGGTCGTCGACATCCGCCGTCAACTCGCCCAACAACCGATCGGCGACGCGATCGAAAGCCTGCTCACCAACCTCCGCGCCACCAAGACCAACGCTGAGTTGCTGTTGCGCGGCTTGAGGTGAAGCAGTGGAAGGCAGAAAGAGTTAGAGGTTGTTTGTTATAAGTTATTGGGGAAGAGGATTAAGAGGTCGCTTGCTCAAGGGAGCGTGGGCGTCCCGCCCGCATCTTTTTTAGCGCCTTATGCATGGAAGCCTTTTGTCTTTGCCCGGTAGGGCGATGCGGCCTCGCAGCGCCGAGCCTTTCGGAAAAAGATTCACCGCAATGTCCTGTGAGCGTTAGCGAACATCAAAAATAGCGAAGCCTGTTGGCATGGACGTAGGGCACCGGAGTCAAAGCCGCCAAGGTCGCCAAGGGACGCAGAGAAGAAAAAGTCAGCGGCCATCAGGGAAGATGAAGAAGCGATTTCTTCATGTGGCTTGAGCATCTTGCTCCAGGCCGTCTTTGGAGCGTCCCGCTCCAAAACTATAACAGCCAATGAATCCGCCTATAGACTTGAGCAAAATGTTCTAAGGCCAGCGCTTTCGGCAAGCGCCGCTTGCCGCGCGGCGGCCCGCCCGTCTCTCCCACCTCTTCTCTTGCGTCTTGCTTCTTG
>Ga0208595_1000284_pt1 | contig 19679 bp, 24 predicted proteins | sample LakMenEpi28Jun11_FD_150742 | JGI IMG/M metagenome (GOLD analysis project Ga0208595, IMG submission 150742) | Freshwater microbial communities from Lake Mendota, WI - 28JUN2011 deep hole epilimnion (SPAdes) | ecosystem: Environmental > Aquatic > Freshwater > Lake > Epilimnion/Euphotic zone ...
ATTGATTATCATATCCTCTCTATTTTAATGATTAGTTTCTCCCAAACATTGCTCATCCTTCGAGCCTCCCATTCTGCATCTGCTTTGACAGTCTTTTCTAATATCCTCCATGCTCCTCCGATGTAACCTCGATAACGTACTTTCCACATAATTCAATGCTTTTAAATAATTAATGTATCTATCCATGTCAAAGTGATCCCATCCATTGACATATGCCAGTGTAATTTTAGGCTCTCTCATGCTATCCAATTAAACCGATGTATATAAACACACCTGTAAATAATAATAATGCACCAGAAACGATTAAAATATCTCTTATGGCTTTTTGATCTTGGCTCATGCTAATTGATTTTTAAGATTAACTAAATGACTTTCTAATCTTGCAAGGCCACGAGCTTGTGTATTAAGTTTGTTCTTATACTTAGGCAGTAACTCATAGAACATTCCTTTACTTAGGTCTTTTAATGTGTCAGATGTCAATCTAATGCGAGTCAACATTCCATCAATCATGTACTCAACATCCTCAATTCTGCAATAAAATTTAATGATTTCCTCCTCATCCTCAATCTGGCCCTCACCATGACACTCCTCACATGTTACTGAATAGTCATAAGATGGACACTCATCCCATGAGTCATTTGCTGCAATTGTTCCACTGCCACAGCAAGTGTTACATTCTTTGATAAATTCTTTTTTCATACTTGATTTGTTATTGATTATTTATTAAATGTGCGTTGTCAAGCCGCACCCCTTGATATTTATTATTTTGACAATCTTAATTCTGTTACTTTAACATCTTCAATCAAACAAGTTGATAAAAACTCACTTGAATATTTTGCCAAAAATGGTAGTGTTAATGGAAGTACTTTGTAAAAATCTGATAAACTTTTACAATCATAAAGAGAAATTGATAAATCCATGTAATCATTTCTCATTTCTTTTCTGTTAATAGCTGTTTTCATATCTGATTTGTTAATTATTATAGGACAAAGTTAATATCTTTTTTCATATATGCAAATAATTGAACAAAATAAATATTAACATTTGATTGTTGATAAGTGTCGATTAGATAAACATATGTCTAAACTATGTCTAAATAATGTCTAAAATTAGACATAAAAAAGCCCCCTTAATGGAGGCTTAGACCTATGACCCCAGATCATAGGGGGGCGTAAAAGACTTACTCTGAGCGGGCAGTTCTAATGGGATGCCGAGTAAGTAAAAAAACCTGCTAAGTGTGGGCGACCAGGGACTCCCTAATCCTTTAACCATAGCAGGTATATTACAATGATCCGGTAACTGTTCTAATGGTAAGTATCCAGATACTATTTCCCTACCTTGAAACGTCTTAAAATGAACTTAACTACTCTTTTTGCGATGACTTTCCAAAGACCACCTTTGGAATCGACTTTCACCTCCACCCCTTCGGCAGTCTTGGAAATTTCAATATCTATATTTTTACCATCTAATTTAAACTCTTTGTTAATCTCATCTTTGATGTATGAGATGTCCACATTCTTAGTGTCAACATCCAGCTTGATGTTGGTTCCATCCTTTTCAAGGTTGATGTCTACATTATCAGTGTCAATTTTGACTGTTTTTTTCTTTGCCATAACTATTTTATTTACTCCATCTTGCTTTTACGTTCCTGTGGTCATAATGCACCCAAGTGGAATAAGTACCTAATCCGCCCTCTTCCATCTTACCAGCTGCAATAAGTTTCTCAATTACAGCGGCAACCTCTTTTGGAGTCATGCCAGCAATCTTAAAGTCAGCTGCCTCACCTGTGATATGACGTGAACTTTTTACTCCACCAACTTTTGCATTGTGTTCTGGTGATCTGTATCCACTTGTAATCTTAATTGGTTTTTTTACCTCATCTCTAAGGATCTGCAGATTGTTTGCCAGTGCCTGGATGTTTCTCAATACAGTTTCACTCAAAGCAAATCCATGCTTGTTGAACTCTGATAAGTTAAAGTTAGTTGTCAGTTGCATAATTATTTTTTTGCTAATATACGCTTTTTAGTATCAATCACAGCAACAGTGTCATTCTTTATAATCGGAGCTTGTGGCTGTTTCTCTTCAATAGGTTTTCTGTTATAATACTCATTCTTATCTAAGCAGTTATACAAGCGAGCTTTAACATCCTGCACCTCGAAGTGAGTATAAGCCAACCACATGGCAAGGACTCCCACAGCTCCCTGCTTTTTAATTATTTCTATGAATTGAGTGATAGGTAACATTTTCATTTGACTTCATACTTTGGTAGTTCGACATTGTTAACCCAGTCAATGATGTCCTGATCATTCCAGTCAGATGCATATGTATATCCTGCAAAGTCAACACCAAATATTGCAGATGGAGTTGTCAGTAATACATTTGCTGTACATGTTTTATCAATGATATTATCAACAACTGTTGTCACAGTTACTGTTGGATTGATAATTTCTACGTTGAATTGAGGGAATTTATAAGTTGCCATAATTTATGATAATGTTGTTCCTGTTACGGTGAAAGTTCTACATGCTATCCATCGACCTCCTGTCGATGTTTTAGATGTTAAATTTACCCATGATTGAGCCAATGTATAAGCCAATGTGGTTGTTGCTAAATAAGTAGTTGAAATCCAAAGTGTAAAATTTAAATTAAATGGGGAGTAGTTCAAAATAAAAGCAGTTCCATAATTGCAAATACTTTCCATTTCTAATTTATTTGGCATCCTCCATCCACTTGTAAATGTTCCAATAGACAAAGCCAGAGCCGCATCAATAGCAGCGTTCCAACTTGCTGCAACTGTAGCAATGCGATAATATCCCAACACAGTTGAACCATTATAAGTACTCCAATCAATCACTATATTATTTGCATATGTAAATCCACCAAGCTCATCAGTAAATCTATCAAAGGTATTGAATGGATTTTTACTACCTAATATAGTGAATGATGTTGCACGTCCAGCCTCAAGATCTCCATCATCTCCTGTTCTATATGATACAGTTTGCCCTGTTTTAGTTAGGGTTGCACCAATGGGAGCAGTTCCTCCTCCACCTATCTTGACGTTCAATGCACTTATCATAGTACCAATATGACAGAACCAGATGTTAATTTAATTGATCTAAATAGTTTGCTTTGAATAGGTCTAATGATTGCACCTGCTTTCAATGCTGTGCCAGTAGCTGCAATGTAAGATGACTTAACATCCGCTGCATTACCAACATGAGCAAATGAATCAAATATTGTATCCTCCAAAACAACTATTGCCTTAACAGGATTAGCCGCATAAGTAGATGTATTATTGACAATATAGGTTCCATTAGCAGCTGCAAGTACTGCATCACTACCATTCTTTGAGCTTAATTCGTAAACTGATGGACTTGACATAATCTTATTTTTTGGTCAAAGATAATACTTAAATTTTTTAGTTTTTAGTAGTAGGTTCTTTTGTTCTTAAATTTGTCTGCAACCGTACACTTTAATGAGGCCTTACGAGCAAAGTCATAGTATGTTAACTCTGGACTTTCACTCACAATTACTGGCAGGTCATTGATGCAATAGTCATGGTTGTGAGCATTGTAATCTGAGATGTATAAGTTATTCTCACTTAATAAATACAAGTCAACAAGCGGCTTAGTAACACACTTCAAAGATGGATCAACGAGAATCTCATACTCATTCAAGTTTTCTCGAATGACTCTCTTCATTTCTCTATTATTATAGATGATGTTATCTATCTCAGTGTTTGGTTGCCTGTTGCCAATGAATCCATTGAATCTGTATGTACTTTCAATTCCTGAGCCTGTGAAATTAATTTGCTCAATCTCATGGTATCCATCAAAGTTAGCTCTCAATCTGGCTGTTGCAATTGCATTCTGTATTGTGAATGGCAATAGTCTATATTTCCCCCATGAGATGGTTCCTGTAATACCAGAAATATCATATTGTACTTCCAATTCATAACATCCAATTCCATCTGCATTCAATACATCAATCCATTCTATTGTAGTGTAGTAAGCATTTGGCTCATTAGGGAATGCAACCACTGATGGAGTGTAAGTTGTTAACACACCATCTTTATAAAGGTTGAATGTAACAGTATCTGCAGGATCACTGAGCTTCATCCATGCACTTGTCTTATCTGTCTCCCAGCTGTTTGATGTGGACTTAGCAAGGACCAACTCCTCACAGCAACACTCTTCAAAGCCTCTATCCTGTGGAGGACAAACACCTGGTATCTTAATTGACTTGTAATCAAAGAACATTCTATCCTCATTTTTAGCACATTCGCATGCTTTTGTCTCAGTTGTCACAGCAAATGAAAGCCATTGAGATGGATCACCTAATGGACATGGATCACTTGTCTTTAAGCTATCAATGTAAGTTCCACCCCCAACAACATCTGTAATAAACCATGTTTCAATACCATCAAACCAGATGTAATAAGTATTACCAAAGTAAGTAAACTCAAATGTATTGAATCCATTATAGGTACCGGATGCATCAACCTCAAAATAAAGTGTTGAATAAGTACCAGATTGAAACGTTATATTAATGCAATCACACATAGCAGCCTTTTATTTTTGAAGTAAATTTAACACCATTGGATAAGTTAACATTGTTTGGATTAAAGTAACACTCAATCAATGCAACCTGTGGAGTAGGGAATGATAAGTCAGCATATAATCCAGTAATCGGAGTCAATGGATTTGCCAGGTTATTATCATAAGGCACTACAGTAGAACATATCCATCGAGGTGCAGCCTCTGTTGGTTCTATTGTAATCATCCCCCATACATTAGCTTGATCCCAAACATCTGCTGTATTGATTGTATGATAGGCACTAACCTTATGTAACTCACCTTCGACAACTACAGTTACAATTTGAGATGTGCTCACCACTTCCAAATCCATTGTCTGGTCAATTGCAGGATCTGAATCATAATCTTTGATTACAATATTCTCGCTGTAAATATAGTCAAGTTCATTGATGTCAACAGTTATTCTAAGTTGTAACTTCCAATCTGTTTCTGTTCCATATGGCAACCAGTTGCGTGTTTGTTTGTTTGGAAAAAAGAATGCATTTGCATTAGGTTGTGCTATCCAATATTGCCAGCTGTAAAAGAATGGCAAGTAAACTCTAAGCCCATAATCTGTAACAGTGTCAATGTACCCATCTCTCTCAAGTTGTGCAGTCAGTTTCTCAGATGTTGTTGGAAGAGTTGTTATAACACTTTGAGATAGATTGACAGGATAATATCCTCCGACCTTTGGAATGGCTGTAAAATCAAAATAAGAGCTATTCAATAAGAACTCCTCATTAGTCACTGCATTAACTGACCATATCTCTGCCTTAGTGTATTTGATATCCGCATTTATAGGAACTAAAAACTTGCCAATGAATGCAATGTCATCCTCAAGATTACCCTCAAATCCTAACTTAGTCACATTATCATCTGCAAAGTTTTCTGAGTGATCAACAAATCTATGAACAACCATATCCAATACACCTGGAGCGGGTGGTTTCTCGCTTAGTTGGTCCTCAAATAGTAACAAGTTTACTGTTCCATACTTAGCCCAGATATAGAATAAGCGATCACCAATACTACGTGCATCCATGAATGTTATAAATGCAGCGTTTGGAGTGAACTCCCAGTCCCATGTTGTCACTGTTCCAACAGTTACAGGATTACTAAACTCAAGAGTGTATCCTGCTCCACTTGGATTGAGTGGGGATGTCAATATGATAGGAGATGCACTTGTTTTGGTTTCAGCCAGCATGCTCAAATGACTCTGATCAACTGTTTGATTTTTATAATAAGTGGCATCCACTGGCATATATCCTGCTCCAAATCCAAAGGATGCACTTGCAGAATCAATTGAGATGGTTCCTGTTTGAACTGTGTTGAAGTCAAGAGATGTAATTCCACTCACAAGAGTAGCATTGGCAACACCTAAATTGAATGGCTCATCAAACCATCCAGTATCTGCACTCTCACTTATTACAAAAGTTGTGTTATTGTTTGGATTGCCATAAGTACGCTGCCAAACTGTGCCAAAATAAGTCCGTAAGCAGTTGCCAAAATCAAAACTTGATTGCAACATTGGACCGTTTTGAATAAACACCACCTCTAAATCATAGGATCTTGTTTTGTTTGGGTAGGTTGTCTTATCAGTTATGGTTGCACTCACAGCATATTGACCTGACTTTATTCCAACCTGAGTACCTGTCACAACTTGATTTGTTGTTGTGCCTGTGAGGTTGAATAGTATCTTGTTTACTGAGCCATCTATTAAGCTATTTGCACTCAGTGATGCAGTCTGCTGTATAAAGTTTAGATTAAGTTCTAATCCATTACGTTTTGAGCCGCCTTTTTGCTTTGCTATGATGTAAACATATTGAGTTCCACTCTTCCAGGTCATAGATGCATTGACTATCATTGTGTTGGCAGTCACACTTACTATCTCAACAGTGTTTGTATGATGGATATTACCATTGGCATTGTAAATTATTACCTCAATCTCATCCCCTGCCTCAAATCCCTCTGATAAAAAGCTCGCACCGGATAAACTTATCTGGTTTTGACCTGCAAAGTAACTCAATACTATGGCAGGCGTCTCAGTAATTGAAATGTTTTCTGTTAATCTACATGTGTAAGTTTGTTTGTCACCTGCATTGGCTCGATAAAAGCCCAGATTGACATTAAACATGTCTTTATAATTCTGATTACTTACTATAATTGGCATACTTGTTCATTAAGTTAGTGATTTGACTCATGTCTTTTGCCTGCTGTGCCTCTGATAAATCCCTTAACAGCTCATCTGCCTGCTCTGGATTGTCTTTTGCTACCTCTTTTATAGCCATGTGTGCCATAGATAACACACCTTGAAGTGAATTAGCAAGGTTTTCTGACATTGATTTGAGTTCGTTTAGTTGATCCTGTGTCATTAGTTTATTTTTAACAATGTTACTTTACCATTTGCCCAGTCAAGTGGCTCTTTATAGGTGATTGTTGCTGCACTCTTCTCATCAATCCACTCTATTCTGAGAACCTCACACCATTTATTATTGGTAAAAATATAATTATTGTTCTGCAAAGATACAAATTGAGATTGTCTTAATCTTATTCGAGCCTCTTCGTGTATAATATAATCATTATTTGCTATAAAATTAATGTAATGAAACTCATCCCATAGGGCTGTTGCACTATATATGGTATCATAGAATTGAGTGTCAAGGCTTACTTTATTCCCACCAGCGGGTGCCTGCTTAACATATAAACTTTTTGTAATACCAAAGTATTCATTAGATACCTTTAATACGTTTATTCTATCCAATACCTGAGCTACATAATTTGTTGCATTGCCAATGCCAATAGATGCAAATGTGGATGTAACAGAATCTGCCAGGGCAAAGAATGGAATTGCCAACAGCTCAATGAAACTCAACTTTCCTTTTGGAGCTCCCATTGCAAAGTTAATTCTAACCTCATTCAGTCCTTTAATTGTAACAAGATCCGCATTGGTTGTTGGAACGTTATTCTCAGTTGAGTACTCCGCTTGATGCCTTGCAAACATCTTACCATCCACAGTGTGAGCATCAGTGTAATCTAATGTGTAAGCAATGTAATATCTCTTCCATGTCTCTTCTGTATTGTAAGTAAACTGCTCATCCCTCTCAGGTTGAATGTTTAATGCAGGATCAATCTGTAAAGATGTCTGACTATCAAGCCAGTCTCTCCTCTCAATTCTCACAGTCTTATTTACAGGATCAATGAATAACTTAGCATTGAATTGCTTTAACACCTCATCAAGCCATGCCCCAAAGGTTGGAGTAGTGTCAGATGCAGAGCATGTTGGTTTATTCTTTGGATCTGCTAAGTCATTGGATATACCTTCAAAGAAACTATCATTATCCTCGTTCAATGGAACCGGCAAAGTAAACCAACCTGGTTGAACGTTGAATATAGTGTCAGATGGAAGTGGAGTATATCCTAAAAATTGACATCCTTTGTTGAATATCTCTGAGTAATACAGTCCTTTGAAGTACTTTATTCGAGGGAATAAGATAGGAAATAATTGACTAAGTAATGATATAATGGCAGCCAATACACTTATCCAGTAAATGATTTGAATTACCCACTTTAACGCACCCTGCAATGGAGTGGTTGTGGTTTCTGCAAGTCTATCTGCAAAGTCTTTGATTGATTGTACTAATTGAATAGTCATCATAAATATTGAGACACTCAATTGAAATGCCATCATAGCAGCGTCATCCCTTACAACTATATATCCTAATCTTTTAGTATCAAAATAGGTTGGATTATCTTTGATCATCAAATCAAATGATGTTCCCCTGGCTTTCTCCCAAAATGTGTCTGAGCCATTACGCCTCTTTAACTTAACCTCAATCTCATGCTGTCTAACAATAGGCTTTGCACTTGAATCTGATAAGTCAATGTAGTAATCAAGTGTAATGTTACCATCCATCTCAACACTGTAAGGAATGCCCAGGAACAAACCATTATTTTGAATCCATGTTTTGATATATTGATTAGCCTCACGAGGCAGGATAAGAGTATCCACATTCAAACTCAATACATCTGGATTGCCTGTGAAGTCACTCACTACCCCAATTGAATCCCTGTTTCGTGGACTTACCTCAATGCCATTTAATAAGTGTCTCATGATCTTACTTTGAATCTGTTGTATATTGTCGTATTACCTTTGCGAGTGGACTGTACTATCTCCATTGCTGACTGTGTTATCTCTCCCAGTTGGATGTTGGTTTCTGGTTTCTGTTTGATTACTTCTTTTAAGTCTCTTAACTCATTAACCATTATAGCCAAATCCAATGAGCTATGAGCCACATCCTGACCAACTAATCGACCGTTTTGATACTCCATTGCAAGCCTTGTTAACTGCTCATTAGATAAGTTACCTATCTGGTCATTCAATGACTTAGGAATAACTCTCTCATGTGGATGTAATACAGCATGGAATCCTCCTTTACCATCTACTCCGCCACCTCTTCCAGTGTCTTCTGTTCCATCGTAGAACATTGGCAGTGAACTAATGAAAGCCTGCAATAAACTTGCATCCTTAATGGTATTCATTAGGGCTGTTTTAGGATCCTTTGCAGCGTGACTTGCATAGGTTTGGTAGATTGTATTAGCCAGCTCCATTCTTTGCTGTCTCTTTTGTTCTCTCTCCTTACGTCTATTGGACTCTGCAATGATACGCTCTTGTTCAGCCAGTGATTGCTGTGCATTGATGTTACCATTGGCTGCTAAATCTCGATAGAAATCTGCTTGCTTTTCAGCCGCTGCAATCTCTTTATCTATCAATGCAATTCTCTCATCTGATTGTTTCTTTAAATAATCAGTGGCTTTTTGTGCAAAATCTTGAGTAGTTTGCCATTTTTCTTCATTGAGTTTTTTATTATCCTCAATCTCTTTTTCTTTTTCCTCTTTACGTTTTGCTGCTTTCTCTGCCTCTCCCTGCATTAACAAATCATATTCCTCCTTTTGACCTTTTTTAAACATTGATGTATCAGGTTGAAGAGTTTTCATTCTCTCATCTGCAGATGTTTCATAGAGTTTTTTTCTATCTGCCTCAAAGCTCTCATCAATTTGCATTATCAATCTGTCATAATCCTTTTGACTTAATACACCCTCTTTTAATTGCTTTAATGCATCCTCCTTATCACGTTTTCTTTTTTCTTTTAATATTGCATACTCCTTATCAAATCCATCCTCCATGATACGCAATTTCTCATCCATTAATTGTCTATCAATGTTTATTTGTTCCTTTGCATTATTCTGTTCAGATTTTACTAATTCTTTGCCTGACTGAATATCCATTTCACGTAGTGCAAGTTTACTACCTGCCAATTCATTCTCAGATATTAATAATTTACTCTTTGCCTCATCAATTGATTTTGTTAATGCATTCTGGTCTGCTATTAAACCAATGGATGTAAACACACTTTTAAACGTACCCTCAACAGCCTCAACAGCTCCTATTGCAGATTTCTTAATATCTGCAGTATTGAATGTTATTAACTTACCTATTCCAACAGAATCTGCAATTGAGTTAACTTTGTCAATGAATAAGTCAATAGGCTTAGTTGCAAAGTCAAGTGCAACACCTATCAAGTATTTATACATTTTAAATTGGAAAAGCAAGGCATGCTCTCTCATTCTACTTGCTGCAATCTCTGCCTTTGTTGTTGCCTCAAGTCCTAAAAGATTTGCTTTATTAGCTTTAACAACATTCTCTTGAAGTACTATTTTTCCCTTTAATATTTCTTTATCAGTCTTCCCCTGGAGCTTTAATATATTTTCTTGATTTTCATAATTCTCTAATGTTTTCTCAGCAACCTTTTGATTTTTAGTTGACAAATCATTGAGTTTCTTTTGCTCAGCTGATACTCCAAATACAGCCTCTTTGATATCATCCCAATAGGCAACAACTAATCCTAAGGCAACAACCAATGCACCAATACCTGTAGATATTAATCCTGTTTTTATACCATTCAATGCTGTCTTAGCAGCTGCACCCATCTTAGTAAATGACCCACCACCGGCAGCGGCTGCAGCATTTTGAGCTTTGATTGCTGTTGTTGCTGTGTTTTGTGCAGATGTAAACAATCCTAACTTAGATATTGTTGCCGCAAATCCTGCCCTTATCTCAGTCAATGTATCACCTAATCCTCCCAAAGTTTTTAATGCATCACCTAATCCTGCAAGAGCCTGCAATCTTCTCATGCCCTCAAGTACATTCTCATTCTCAACACCCAACAACTGCATGGATGCCTCAACACCTTGGAATGCAGCAACACCAATCTGTCCTGCCTTAGCTGTTGCACCAGCAAAATTTTCCATTGCACTACCTGCAGTGGCCTTAACAACTGCCTGAGTATCTGAAATTTGGTCTTTTAACTCTCCTGCTCTTTGAGTCATCTCTTGAAAACGTGGATCAGATGTCTCCATGTTCATTAACTCACGAGTCAAATCTTTTAATTCCTTTTTAAGGTTACGTGTTGCACCCTCATAATTACCAACATTTCGTTGATGTTGGCCCACTGTTGCATCAACTTTTTTTAATTGAGCATCTAATCTGGTCACTGTATCAAGTAATTCCTTACCCTCCGCGGTGTTTTCCTGGTTAGTTACAGCCAAATCCTTGTAGGCTTTACGTGCTTTGTTAAGTTCAGCACTCAGTTTACTGTATGCACTTGCCTCATTGGCTGCTAACTTAGCCGCTTTCTCCTGTTCCTTTGCCAATCTTGCAGTCTCTTGAGCTTGCATCTTTTGGAGCTTGACAATTTCCTGCTCAGCCTTAATCTTTTGTTGGTCTGCCTGAGCTTTCAACTTCTCAATCTGTACAGCCTGTTGCATTAACTTATTTGCCTGTTCACTTGCTGCACTGAATTGTTTTAATTGGGCAGTTGATGCCTGTGTATTAGCTGCTAACTCAGTCTTTAATCCTTGAGCTGTTGCCTTGAGTTCAGCCTGTAACTCATTGAACACAGCCAATGTCTTAGATGCTGAATCCCTAACTCCTTTGAACAAATCCTCCTGTTCAAATAGATCACTGCTACTTATCTTTTTTGCCATTTTGAGCCTTTAAATAACGTTCATATTCCTTTTGTAAAGTAAAAAATTCCTTTACACTTATTTCCTTTGGCTTGATCCACTGACCTAACCACTTCGACATGTGGACCATCATTTGTTCAATGGTGACTCCACTGCCTGTTGTGTTAACCATACTCTTTAATCTCTCCTCCTCCATCTGTATCAAGGTTAATTTAAACTTATCACCTGTAATCACATACTCAAGTTCAATCAAAGCCTTTTGTTTTATCACTTTGAGAATCTTAGCATGTACCTTTGACAGTCCAAACTCCTTAATGTACTCATCATGCAGTCGCTCCCACACTTCAATATCCTTTTGTTCTGAGCCATTCTCAGCCCTTCTAACGAACTTTAACTCACCTGACAAACATTTATACCAATTGTGGATTGGTAACTCATCAATACTCAGATAATATCCTGCGTATCTCTTTGTCGTATCTTGTGAGGAGTTCCTCCTGGAGCTTAATCCTGCTCTCTTCAGTGAGCCCAATAATGCCCTCCCCGAATTTTGTAAATAAGTTATCATTGTCTTTAATTGGGTCTGCATCTATTTCAAAAAAATCTTTTCCCAACAAAAATACCATACTTCTGTAGAAATCACCACTATCAAACAAATTATATGGATCACCTTCCAACTTTCTCCCATCACTTAGCATCTCTGTTGCAGCTGAATAAGTAGTTCGACCATTATCTTTGTTCCTTAATGGATTGCCTGTCTCATCAACACCCTCATTGAGTAACTGATCCTGCTGAATGTACTCTACTATGATAGTGTTTTGCAAGGTTTTATCCAAAAATACTCTCTTCCATACCTCATCTGGCTTTAAAAAAGCTGCAATGTTATCCAGTAAGTTGATAGCCTCCTCCATTTCAGAATCAAAGGTATAAAAAAAGACTCGCACATTTTTGCACGAGTCTCTTTTTTGAGTTTATAGTTTGAACTATTATACTGTGAATGTCACAGATCCAGTGAATCCATCCTTAACAACTGATACTGTATAAGTATCACCAACTGTAAGTGACTTTAACAATGTGTAAGTTCCTGCAGGTAATTCAGATACAGCTGTTGGAGATCCTAATGATAACTGGTTGGTTACATCAAATATCTCCCAGTCAGACGTAGATGTCACACCTTGAAGTAAGATAGGGTTCAATGCTGTACCATAATCAAATGTAGCCTCTAATACAACTTGTGTAGCAGATGATGATGTCTCAACTAAGTTAACATCAATCAATCCAGTCAATGTGTTGAAGTCAAGGTTTGCCTCTGTTGCTGTGATCATGTACATAGTTGAATCATCAAACAAGCGATCAAAATCAAATGTTAACATGATTTTCTGTACAGTTGAATCTGTTGCAAACATGAATGTAGGGTTCCATGATTGGTTATCTACAGGAATAGGATATAAATATCCATTCACTTTTGAACCAATTAAGTTACCTGTTACATCAACAACGTACACTCCGAAGTTTACACAACGGCCTGCTTTCATTTTACCTAATAAGGTTGGAGTTGAATCCTCTCCCCACAACTCACCAGAGAATGATCTTTTACCCTCTCTAAGGAATGCCATACGTCCAGAGTTAGCCTCTTCAAATTGAGACTCTGCCTTTGGTAATTCTACATTCTCAAATGCCGGTAAAGGGAACCATCTCTTTGATGCATCTGGCTCATTTACTAAGCTGTTCCATGTTGGAAGTGGAGCAGATAAATCTATCCCGTTCAATGTTCCATCATTGGCATTCAATGGAACCATTATCAATTTACTTGTTACGCTCTGAATAGGAACGCACCCTGGTCTCCCTGTGTTGCCAAGACCAGCATTACAATTACATCCTGCCATTTTTTCTATTTTTTAGCATTTACAATTCTGTTTATATTTCGTCAATTTTATTCGTAGCTCAACACCACTTAAATTTGCATCCAATATGTTTTGAAAATAACCATTAGCCTGCTCAGTTCCAAATCGAGTGAAGTTAATAACCTCATATCCTTCCAGAGTTTTATATGATGGGCTGTTGTCAATCACCTCAATGAACTTACCAGCGAGCTTACTCATTGGCACAACAACATTATCAATGTGGTCCTTTGTGTAGTAATTCACGATGTCAGTCTCATCAAGGAAAAATATCCTCAAATCACTCTCCCATTCGTAAACACTTTCACGTCCAAACTTTTGATATCTCACATCATGCAACAACCATACTAATGGAGTCTTTTGTGTGAGGTCATTGCTGACTGCTGTCCATTCATTGTTGGCTGCTATCTTAGTGCCTGGCACAAAGTAAGGCTGTGGAAGTGTCAACACCCCTGTAGCATTACCTGCCTGAATCCACTCATCTGTCTCAATGGCTGTAATTAACAATTGACCATTAATAGGATCTGTGATATACTTTCCAACCCTCGCATAGGACGTATCACAAGTAATTGTCTTTTGCTGAATTGGATCATACAACCCAAGTATCTCATTATCTATCTGAGCAACTAAATCCTCAACTGCCTGTGATACATCCTGTGTCATAACCAATATGCTGTTAATTTAGGAACTCCTCTGAACTTTCTATAATCACCTATGCCAACATATGTAAGCTCTATTGTTGCATCATTATTCCCACCTGGTAAAGTGAACGTGTCACCTATTGTGTAGCCGGTTCCTGTTTGTGTTATGGTAACCTCATCAACTACTCCTGAGCCATCCTCTATGATGTCAACTTTCAACCCTGTGCCTGTGCCTCCTGTTAAACTTACATTTGTTTGATTGACATATCCAGTGCCCCCACTTGTCAAATTCAGTGTAACTGCCTGACCTAATGGGGGAGCTGTGGTATATCTTATGAAATCTCGAATTGAATTATAGGACCGTATTGCCTCATTATAACGAGTGTACATCATGCTGAATAAAGTATTAGCCACTGTACTGTTCTCATTATCTGGCTTAACTAATCCTATTGGCGTGATTTGATTACTCAAGTCTTTGACATATTCAAAATAAATAAATCCTTTCAACATCTCTTTAATCCCCTCTGAGTCCAATTGATTTACACCCTCATATATTCCATTGAAATAATAAAAGTTGTATCCCATGTCCTCCGATAATGGATTGAATAAGACTAAGAAATTAGGGCTTTGAGGTACATTGTTTAATAGGTCACTTTTAAACTCATTGTAAAAAGTAATTCCAAACAACTCCTTTAAATATCTTGGCTCATACCGGTTAATGTAATCCTGCAACTTAGCTTGATCATACATACCTGTAGATACTTGATATTTGCCCGTAAAATCTTGAATTGAAAGTATCATTTTATTTTATTTTACCATATCCTTTTTTTACCAAAATCTCTGCCTTTGAGCCCAACATCTTCCATATTTGACCTTTTGCAAGGCCAGGGAAGGTGCCATTGCTAATGAATGTGTACTCTTTGTTTGGATCTAAGCTCACAGCCTCAACAGTTTCAACCGCCTCAACTTGTGGTGCCTCAATCTTATTCTCAAGTTCTACATTAGCAATCTTCTTTTTGCGTGGTTTCTTTTCCATATTGGATTAAATTTTAGTCGTTGATTAAAGCTATATCAGTTGCGATATCTGATTGAACAAACGCATCAACATCATTACCTTTGATGTAAGCTACTAAACGAGCCTCACATAAGATAGTAACCATGTTACGAGTGAAATCATCATTCTCATATCCTACTGACATATTCATGTCCTCTCTGAACTTGATGTTGAATTTAGTGAAGTCACCAACAACCAAAGTACCTGCAGTGATGTTGTTTGAAGATACAACAGTCAAACCAGCCAACATCATGTTAGCATCCCAAAACGCTGGATAAGTGTACTCTCCAGATGATGTTTTAGTCAACTCAATTTTAGCCACATCCTCTGGGTTCAATACTACGTGAGTAGGCTCAAAGTTAGCCGCTTGAATCTGAGCTTTTGCAATTCTAATTAAGTCAGAAATGTTTGCTCCTGGGATAGTACCTGCAAATGTACCTGCAGAAAATGCCGGTGCAACAGCCAACAAACCATTTAAGTCAACACCACCAGCTCCATTTATTAATGAGTTATCAATAGTTTGCTCGATAGCTTCCATCAATTCAGTGTTGATTTCAGATCTAACGAATGATAAGTCAGCCAACATCTCTTTTGAAACTTTGATGTAAGCAGCAACTTTTTTCACTTCCTCAGAAACCTCCTCATATTTAACCTCTCCATTGAATTTAGCACCAGCCTCATTTACCCACAAAGTTCCCTCACCTGTTGGTTTAACTTGTTTTGTTTGTTGGATGTAAGTAACGAATTTTGAAGTAGTTGTTCCTACGTTAGATATCTCACGAATTCTACGAATAGGACGAGCAATTCTGTTTACTCCTGGCTCTAATACACTCAAGGCAACATTACCAGTGTAATCTCCATCAATTGTAGTGTCAGTCTTAACATCTAATGTAATTCTGTTACCTTTCTCAATTGAGTCAGTGATAGCCTTAACATTGTCAGAATAAGTTTTTACTAATGCCTCTTTTAAAGTCTTAGCTCCTTTTGCTTTTGGTGCATCAACTGCCTTCTCAGACATAGCCTCAATGCGACCTTCCATTTTAGCAATAGCTTTTTCCATTTCAGAGTTCTTAACTTCGATAGATTTGAAGTTGTCAAGCTCGCTTTTTAATTGAGCAACCTCATCCTTAGTTGGGATAGTTGCAAATTTTTCAGAGAACAAACCGTTGATTTTTTCAACAACTTGCTCAGGTGTTAAATTGTTTTCCATTTTGTTTTTAAATTAAAAAATTAAAGTTTACTAATTACCTCACTCCAATCAAATCCTTTTTGCTCCGGCTCATACAATTCAACAGAATGCTGTTGCGGTTCTGTTTGTGCGAGTAAAGTCAATTGACTTGACAGGAAGTTGGCTTTCATTTCGAGTTCAAACAAACGCTCATCTGACCCCTTACCATTTGCCAGGGCTTTGATTACTGTTTGTAAATCATCTGAAATCTTATCTATGTATGTTTTTTTAGTTTCGCTTTTCATGATGTCAACTACATTGGTCAACTCATTTGCTCCAAAGGTAACAGCAGAACCCTCCCAAAGTTTAACCTCTTGAAGTAGTGTAAACCCACCCAATGGATTAGAACTGTCCTTTACAAATTTAGTCTTATCAGATACCCTTTGGAATCCAACTGAATGCTCCTTTATGATACCCTCTTGATAGTCTCTCCATGCATCCTCTCCCATTGTTGAGGTGCCTAATCTACCAACAGCAAAGAGTCCATTGTCATCCTCTTGTAACTTACTGAATACTCCGATCTGTTTCTCCCAGTCATGATGTCTTAGGAATGCAATCTTACGATTTGATGCAGCTTGTGGTCCTCTCTCTTGGATGGATTTTTTAAACGCACCCTTTTGGATCACATCATTATCAGAGTCTACATTACCAAACTTTGCCAAATAAACAGCAACCTCCCTTTTGGAAGAGTCCATGTCTTTAATTTCAAAGCCGCTTTTTATCTCATATTTACTCATACTCTTTGTGTTATCGGTCCATGCTGTTGAACATATTGCAAACCTCTGGTCACTGTCATACTCACTGTTCATGCTCTCATCACTCATGCAACGTCCAATGAACTGCTCCTCATTCTCTTCTCCTGTTGGTTTAGGTATTGGCATTTTGTATTGGATTAGTTATCATTGAATTTGCTGTCACAGGATCATATCCATAGTAGTTAACCAATGTATTTACAGCTGTTTGTCTATCCATCTGGCCACTACTTACAGCGGCATTGAGTCCTATTATACCATCCAACCCTTCGACTGTTCCCTTGAGATTAGTCTGAGCCTGTGCCAATGCAGCTGCCTGTGCCTCTGTCCTATCTTGTTTCTGTAACTCAATATCGAACTCCTCTGCATATTGCTGTTGAGTAATCACTCCATCTCTAAGCATAACTGACCATGTATCAACCTTTGTCTTTTCTGCCTGAGCTTTTACTTGCTCATCATCTTGAAGTATTGGCAGATGTTGAAAGTTAGCCTGTAGATAATACTCACCTTGCAATCCCCATTGAGCTATCATTGAATCATACATCTGTTGAGTCTCTGGAATGATTGTATCAGTGTAAGCCATACGGATTGAATCCCTCACATTGCTGAATGTCGCACCCTTTTCACTTGAGAATAGGTTGTAATTCAATCCAAATGCATCAATGATAGCCAACTTATCCTCTGTTAACTCCTCAAATAACATGAGATCTCTTGTTGGATAACTCATCGGTTGCCAGTTCACATTGGACTCAGTGATTATTAACTCATCTTTTTGACGTCTATACCAGTCTTTTTGTATCTTTTGTCTCTCCTCTGGTGTCATTGGAATAGCTCCTCCCATGTCATTACTCTGAGCAGATAAGATACCAATAGCCCCTAAGTTCTCAAGTAATACATTACGCTTGTTATAACTGGCCATGATGTTTGACAGTGGTAATCTGAGTGAGTCAATGCGAGATATTGGTCTGACTATGTTCATACCATCTGCAGTTGTCAAATAGATTGAATCCTCTAATTGAATTGTCTCTTTGGAACCATCATCATAAGTGAATACAAACGAATCAATGAGGTCATTGATCTCCATTTGCTTTAATTTCTTACCACTTAGATTGATTTTTATCTTATTGTTTGGTAGTGTTATAATCAAATTACGCTGTCCAAAGGACCTCACAGGGCAGTAAGCAACAACATTAGAGTATAAAGCATCCTGTACACTCATTGAATAGACTACATCTGACCATGATTGAACTCCATTAGGCTTAGTGATTAGGTCATTTATCCAGTGATCAGTGACTAAGTTACCCTCTTTATCAAATAATGTTGGCACATTAGAGCTCATCATAGTGGCTCTCTTGTTAATAACTGACCTTAACTCTGGTATATCAATGAATAACCTCCATGCATCCCCAGTATCAAGCCATACAGCCTCTTTTTTACCCCATATCTGCACTGCAGGGGGGAATATTTGACGCGTTAAGTTTCTATAACGGTCTGTATTAGCGTAATTATCAACGAACGCACTAAGAAAATTGAATGCCATTCAATATTGTTTTGGCAAATGTAATCATTATTTTAATACAAAAAAGGGGGTTTAAATTATGCCAGCTGTCTAAACATGGATTGAGCGAAGATTGATAAACCAGCAAGGCAATCCGGTGCATCATCATTCTTATTCTTACCTTCCTTACTGAAATGGAGTACATTCTGGATAAACAACTCACATTCAGGAGTGCCATTGTTAACAAATGTAATCCTTTGCTGTATCCATACTGACTGCATGATGATGCGTGTTATCTTATTCACTGAGTTATGCACCGGCAATATCCTGCTTTTGGTTATCTTTTGCAATCCCCTTGCAAACATAGCTCCCATACTGTTGGACTCCACCCTGCAATAGGTTACGTTCCACTTGGCACACTTCTCTGCTATCAATGGCATGGTGATGTCAGTGTTTGACTTGTTGAATACATAATCAACCAGATAGAACTCATTGCCTGCCACTGCCAGTATTGCGAATGCAGTGAAGTCTGCCCCGGCATCTGCCACATCACAGTAAGCAATGCACCCTTGGACCTTATCTTTGATGCTGTTGAACTCAGTTAGTGGAATAGTTTTGAGGTCATTGAACAACCTACCTTGAATATCAACAGGTGATTGCATGTACTCTGCCTCCCAAATGGATGGCTCAGTTCGTTTTTTCTTATCCAGGTACTCATCTGTGGTCATCACTGACTCACAAAAAGAGCGGCCATCTATCAATGCAGGGATAACAATGGACTTATCATACATCCCGTCATTCATTTGCCTGCCTATCACATCATTCAAACTCCATCGAGTTCCAATGTCAATCCTCTTGCATCCACTCTCAAAGCGGCTGTCATGTGTTGCCTCCTTCCATTGGATGATGCGTTCATTCTGAGTATCTGACAAGGCCTGTTCTAATCCTGTGTAAAGGTCATCTGTGACCGCAATGTTATCTGCTCCAAATCCAATGATAGTACCTCCCACCCCT
>Ga0208595_1000289_pt1 | contig 19538 bp, 15 predicted proteins | sample LakMenEpi28Jun11_FD_150742 | JGI IMG/M metagenome (GOLD analysis project Ga0208595, IMG submission 150742) | Freshwater microbial communities from Lake Mendota, WI - 28JUN2011 deep hole epilimnion (SPAdes) | ecosystem: Environmental > Aquatic > Freshwater > Lake > Epilimnion/Euphotic zone ...
GTCACCATAGAACTTGATTGAGCCAGTAGCTGAAATTCCGTGGCTCCAGAAGTACCACGTGGTATCTGTCGGTTTTCCAATTGTGACGTTTCTTGGATTGCCCAAAATTGAGATTCTGTTAAAGTTCCAGTGCGTTGAGTTCTGGTCTGAAGTGAAACTGTTTCCCCAAGACTGAATTGTGATATCGCCCGAAGTGTTAAATCGATAACCTGAATTAGTGACTTCGCTATTGAACTCAAAAAAGACAAACTTCGTCGCAGTGAGCGTGATGTCACTAGAGCTGGTTGTGAAATCAACCGTGCCATTGTTTGCTGTCGTATAGGTCTTCGCCGAAGTAGCAGCCAGGGTGCTCATGGCACCGAGACGCGTGTTTGACGAAGCGTTCTGAACACCGAAGTAGATTCCGGCTGATTGGTAAGAGCCAGTGGAATCGTTTGAGAAACCGTTCATCGAAATTGGGCCATCTTTGGCAATGGCATCTGCCCACTGCCAAATAATGCCGTTTCCCTGCGAATTCGTAGCAGTTGAACCGATGCCGGTGATGCTTATGCCACCACCAGGGGTGTTCGCCAGATCGTTCACATCCTCTAGCCCTGAAGCAAGAAGGTGGAAAGAGTTATACCCCCACTGCGAACTTAGAGCTGCCCAGTTTGAAGCGGTAACTCCGTGGGCATAGAGACTGGTGTTCGCGCTCGAGTCTCCGTAAATGGTGATTGCGCGTGCGCTTCGGTTTGCCGAGTGCCAAATCGATCTTGCGTTTACGTTGTCGGCAGTTACTCCGTGCAGATAAATTCCATAACTCCACACACCAAGTGACTGCGCCGATGACTTACCCCAGACACCGATGCGCCCTGTGCCACTGTCGATTGTGCCGGAGTGGAATATGACGTTGGCACTGGTGCCGCTGTTTGCGTTTGTTGTCGAGTCTTGACCGGCGATGTAGATGTCGCCACCGTTCGAACTCAACGAATAGCCCGAATCGAGCCACACGCCAGGGTTTTGACTAGCCGCATTGTTTCCGTTTGCGAAGCCGTCTGGCAAACCATCGCCTGCAGCCATTGAAGACCAGCCGTTCATGGCTGGAATTCCCGAGTCGGCTCCGCCATCGTCTAGGCCACCACCCAGGTAAATGCCGCCGCCTTGACTGTTCAACGAAGTGTTGCTTGCCAGGTAAACCCGCCCGCCGTTTCCTGCGACTCCACTCACCTTGTCTGCATTAGCCCAAAGAATTAGGTCGCCGCCGGTGGTGGTTAAAGTTCGGCTTGCCGCTGTGGAGACATTCGCCTTGGCCTTAAACAGCATGTCTGCGGCCGGTTTGTTTACTGTGATGTTTTGGTTTGCACTAATCGAAGCGCCGTGAACGGTCAGCGGACCCCAGAGGTTCCAGGCGGTGCCTAATGTCATGTTCACGTTATTTGTGGCACGACCCAGGGTGAGTGAGCCAACGTTGTTCGGTGGCGCTGCCGGGCTCAAGTTCGTGAAGTCAACCGCTGAAGCGAACGAATCAGCCCCGGCCGGTGACTGGATCACGAAGTCAGCCGCCCCGCTGAAGACTGTGGCCGTGAAAGTTGGGTTAAACAGATTGATTGTTACTGAGCTACTCGAACTGAACGTTGCTGATCCGAGTGAATTTCTAGTGGTTGGGTTTGTGATCGATCCATTGACAGTAACCGTTCCGCTTCCTCCGCCGATAGTTGAGGCGGATGAACCGGCAACAAAGTCTTCAGCCGCTAGTGATCCGGTATTTGCAGTAAGTGCAATGTTTCCTGATGTCGAAGTGACCGAGGTTCCATAAAGCCCAAGGCCGTAGCGGAACGTGCTTAGGTTGTTGTTCGAGGTGTCACCAGTGATGCTGATGTTGCCGGTAGTGGTGGTGATTGAAATTGCAGAGCCTGAACCAAGGTTGCCAAGAAGAGTGCCGCAGTGCCAGACGGTTGTGTCAGTTTGGTTTGACGCCACGTTACCAAAAATGGTTACCGATCCGGTGGTTGCAGTGATTGAAGATCCTCTGATCATCTCAACACCTGTGCCGTAATCAGCCCAGTTAGTCCCGTTGGTTGCATAGATAGTTGAGGAATCCTGGCCTCGAATCAAGATGTTTCCGGCACCTGAGTTGAGCGAGCCATAAATTAGCACGCCAACGTAACCGTAGAGAGTGTTAGGAGCAGACACAGTCACACGTGCTGTGTTTGCAGTACCCTTAGCAAATCCGGTCGCCAGCGAAGTTCCGCCAGAGAGTGTGATGTTTCCGCCCGAAGAAGACAAAGCGCCGTCTACTCTGATGCCGCCGTCATTGGCGTTATCAGAGTCAGACCCAAGGGTAATTTCACCACCGCTAGTTGTGATGTTATTGCTCGCGATGACGTCGGCGGTGGCCCGGAGAGTAATGCTTCTTGTGGCACCGGTCGAGGTTAGATTGCCGCCGACGGAAAGGACTCCCGCGTCGGCAGTTAGTGCAATATTTCCACCAGCAGAAATTTGAGCTGTGGTGGTAATTGCATTTGAATCAGTGGCAGTTATGTTGCCTGTGGCATTTATCGCACCGCTTATGTTTGAGGTTGTTTGAGACGCGTAGATATTTAAGTTACCCGTGACGTTTAAAGTGTTCTCTAGTTTCATTGAACCGGTCGTGCCCTGCATTAGCAGAGTCACGCTGCCAGAAGAGCCTGCGTCCAAATCATTCGTGCCCACCAAACGAATCAACTGTGCGGTACCAGCAGCTGAATTTGTTCCACCCAAGGTAATGCCCCCGGAGGCAATGAGTTTGGAGTTTGTCAAACCAATAGCGGCATTAAGGTATGTCGCCGTATGCATAGCCGAAGCGCCTGTGGCCCAAACGTTAAGCGTTCCAGAGCCCAGGTCGATTTTTGCACTGTCAAGATAAACCGAGCGCACTTCGTTGAAGCTAGCGGTTGACGCTTGAGCGGTTGTGGCCCCATAAACGCGCAGGTTTCCGCCATCGGTTTGAATGAAAGCTAGATTTTGGCCTGGGCCATAGATTTCGGCACCCCACCAAGCACCAGTGTTTGGTGCATCGCCCGTCGCATACCCGTTAGGAATTTCGAGGCCACTCCAGGTCGTTTGCGCTGATCCCCCGCCTACTGCGATGTGGCCACCTTTAGTGTTCAAGGCGAGTCCAGAGGCATTTCCAAAAATTCTTACGGTCCCACCACGATCGTTATCCCAGTTGGAGTTAAAAATTACGTTGATTGGCTGGGTGTTAGACGTTATTGAAGAAGTCGCCAACATATTAATGTTTTGCGAAGCACGCATTCTTAGCGTTCGCGCTGTTGTCGATGGTGAGTTAACAACCGCACCAGCTGAGATCTCGATTAAGCCCCTCGACTCAGAGACAGTCGCGCTGTGAGCGCGCAAGATCACATCTCGTGAACCTAACTGAGAATTCAAGGTCGTTACCGAAACACTCGAGTTAGTCGAGGTGGCCATCCACACTCCGGTTGTGCCTACAAACCCACCGGTAGTGTCTGTTGAGCCCGAGACCACAGAGAGCTTATCTGCGTAGGCTTTGAGAATCATTGTTTGCTGGATGTTTCGATACCCAACAGATTCAAATGTCAGCGTGATGGTTGTGCCAACAGAACTTCCCGTTATGTACAAACCATCAAATGTGGCTAGGCCGGAAGCATTTGTGCTTGCGGTGGTTACACCCGCCGCGGTTCCTGGTGATGCCGTGACAGTTACCGAGACTCCAGATCGGGAAATATTGGCTGAAGAAACATCTCTGATCTGAACAAGTGCCGGCACAAGGCACACTTCTGTGAGGTTCGCAGCACAACCATCTAGGTTCTGGGTTACGGCAAGAACGTTCTCAACGAACGAAAAGACAGCAACTCCTGAACCACCGGCGCCACCGTTTGTTCGCTGATTTGTTCCGTTCGTTCCACCATTCCAGTCACACGCCGAGCCTCCTCCGCCGCCGCTTCCAGAGTTCGCCACGCCCGCACCACCGTGACTAGCGCCGGTTATGTTGTTGCCAGCTGAATCGTAACCCCAGCCCGAACCACGACCGCCTCCGCCAGCTCCACCGGCAGGGCCAAGGTAGCGGTTTGCAGTTGAAGGATAGTTCAGGCAGTTACCACCAGCGCCACCGCCAGAGTAGTTAGTTGCAGAGACACCAGGGATGCCGGAGATGCTCGGTCCGTTGCTGCCTACCGCACCCCAAGTTATGTTTCCAGGTGATGGACACGCACCGCCAGAGTTTGCAACACCTTGGCCACCCGGGGCGCCGTAGGCAAAACTTCCACCAGTACCTCCACCACCACCATCACCGGCAGTTGTTGGCCAACAGTTATTCCAACCGCTGCCTGAAGCACCACCTCGTGCAGTCCAAGAGAGTCCAGCACCAGAAATGGTCGATGGTGATCCAAAGTCGGCACCGTGCGAATTAATCCAGCTACCACCACGGCCACCAGCACCGATTGTGACAGTTGCGATTTGCCCACCGGTCACGCTGATTGAACTTGAGTAACGTACTTCACCACCGCCGCCACCACCACCACCGTCGGTGCCACCACCACCACCGCCACCAACAAGAATCACGCCAGCAGAGGTGACATAAGAGGGGAAGGTGATTGTCGTTGACCCTGTGATAGTAACGACACAGTTGTTACCGCTCTTAGTCACGGATGCGAGAGAGCTGTTTCCTACATCAACGACACATCCATCTGTCGACGCAGATCTAATTGACACCGCGTTTGCAGGCGACAAATTTGGAAGAGTAACCAGCATGATTGCTGCGATTGCTGCCGAGAGAAATGCGAAGGCCAAGTTTCGTAGTTTGATTACTCGAGCGCGACGCGTGAACGTAGAAAAAAATCTCTTGAAAAAAGTTAGGGTCAGCGAGCGCGGCGTGTGAAGTATTTGCTTCATATTTCGCACCCCTGACTCGCTCAAAATTCCTTATGCCAATTGGCATTCAGGCATGGCAGAGCAGCACGAAACAAGCCCCACCAGGCCCTTTAAGACTAAGAAATAGGCCCAACCGCACCATCCGGTTTGTTCGGGTAGCCCGAACATAAAATGGTCGTTTTTGAGAACTCTCAGGAAACTTTTTGCGGCCGATTTTGGGGCCGAAAATGCAAAAATCCCGGCCAAAAATGACCGGGATTTTTGAGCGTTGAAGCGAGATTACTTGAGGGTAACCTTTGCGCCAGCTGCCTCTAGGGCTGCCTTTGCCTTCTCGGCGGTGTCTTTGTTTGCGCCCTCTAGAACGGTTGCAGGTGCACCGTCTACGACAGCCTTTGCCTCGCCTAGACCTAGGTTGGTCAGTGCGCGAACTTCCTTGATAACAGCGATCTTCTGGTCGCCAGCTGACTCTAGAACGACGTCAAATGAGTCCTTCTCTTCAGCTGCGTCGCCACCAGCAGCTCCACCAGCAGGTGCAGCGGCTGCAACTGCTACTGGAGCAGCAGCGGTTACTTCGAATACTTCTTCGAACTTCTTTACGAAGTCGCTTAGCTCAATGAGCGAAAGCTCCTTGAAAGCGTCGATCAACTGGTCGGTTGATAGCTTTGCCATTTTTGTCTCCTAATTTGGGGTTTTGAAGCGTTTTGTGGATAAATCCGTGTGTTTTTAGCCCTCTTGCTTGATGCGCAAGGCATCGACTGCGCGAGCAGCCTGAGCAAGTGGAGCCTGGAACATGTAAGCAGCCTGGAACATCTTGGCCTTGAACATGCTGGCGGCCTTTGCCAACAGCACTTCACGGCTTTCGAGGTCAGCAAGCTTCTTAACCTCGGCCTCGGTAAGGGTGATGCCGTCTAGCACACCAGTCTTTACCACTAGCAGAGGGTTTGCCTTGGCAAAGTCACGTAGAGCCTTCGCAACGGTGACAGGGTCTCCGTGCACGAAAGTCATCGCAGTAGGACCGAAGAGCTGGCCTTCAAAGGCCGAAACTCCAGCGTTCTTAGCTGAGATCTCTAGAAGTGTGTTCTTTGCTACGGCGTAAGTTGCGTCTTTACTGATTGAACGACGTAGCTCTTTGAGCTGCGACACAGTAAGGCCGCGGTACTCGGTTAGAAAGACGGCAGATGAGCTTTTGAACGCGTCAGTAAGCTCGGCTACGGTCTGAACCTTGTTCGCCATGGCACTCCTTGATGATTTATGCCGGTCAGCCCCAGAAAGTAAAAAGCTCCGAGCGCAGACGCACGGAGCAAAAAGTCTCAAAACGAGAAATTACTTCACACACCTGCGCGGGCTGAGCTTTTGCTCTCTTCGTCGGCGCAAGCGAATCTCAGAAATTTCTTCGATTTGCCTACCCCGAAACCAGCGGTCTTTGGCTATTTGCCAGTTTAGGCCCTGGCCGCGCCCGAGCGCAACCCCAGCTTTTGACCGAATCTGCTAATTGGTCAGCTTGTTGGTCGAGTAGATCTTGTAACCCCAAGCCGGCAGGGTGATGGTTTGGCTCGAGGCGATCTTGACCGACTTGTTGGTCGCGTAGTCAAAATAGGTGCCGGCATTCTTCGACCAAGACAACTTCACGGATGTCGCCTTGCCGCTCAAGTTGACCGCAACCAAGACCTTTGCCTTGCCTGCCACTCGTGCGTAGGCCGTGACCACATTCTTGCTTGTGCGAACTTCGGCAATCGACCCTGCCGCCGCACCGACCGCAAGCGCCGGGCTCTTGGTTTTTAGTTCGATGAGTTTCGTGAAGAACGGTGTCATTGGTGAGGTTGTCGCCGGATAGTCAACCTGATCTTTTTCGAAGAACTTAAGTGCTTTGTTCATGCCAACTTCTTGGCCGGTGTAGATGAGCGGCGCACCTGGCAGCGTAAACGAAATCACTGATGCTGCTCTTACCGCTGCGGCGCTGCCGAGGCGTTCATACTCGGTGCCGTTCCAAGAGTTTTCGTCGTGGTTGGTGACGAAGTTCATCGGGTAGGTTCCCTTTGGATAGTTCGACCTGATGTTCGAAATTTCGTAGCCGATGTTCCAGCGATCGCTCGAGCCACTCTTCAATCCGTTGAAGGTGTCTTTCAGCGGCCAGTTGTATGCGCTGCTGAAGTCTCTTCCAATTTCAATGTCGCCAACCTGAGCTTCGGCGAGCATCCATAGCGGTTTGATTGCGGTTAGCGTTTCGGTTGCGGTTTTCCAAAAGTCATCTGGAACTGCACCGGCAACATCGACTCGGAAGCCATCTATGTCGTAGGTGTCAACCCAGTACTTCATCGACGCGATCATTTCGGCGCGCATCGCCTGGTTGCTGTAATTCAAATCTGCAACGTCAGTCCAGTCGGTGCCTTCTGGGTGAATGATTTGCCCCGCAGAATTCTTGGTGTACCACTCAGGGTTCTTTGTGATCCAGGGGTTATCCCAGCCGGTGTGGTTTGGCACCCAGTCGAGCACGATCTTGAAACCCATGCCGTGCGCCTTGTCTACAAGCGCCTTGAAGTCAGCGGCCGTGCCGAACTCAGGGTTCACGGCTTTGTAGTCTGCGATCGAATAGTAGGAACCCAGTGTGCCTTTGCGCTTCTCTTTTGAGATCGGCTGAATTGGCATGAGCCAAAGAACTTTCGCACCGAGCTTGTTCAAACGCTCAAGGTGCGTCGAGAATGCGTTGAATGTTCCCTCGGATGTGTACTGGCGCACATTCACTTCGTAGATGGTTGCGTTCGACATCCAGGTTGGTGAGGTCAGGGTCGATGCAGCGTTGCTCGGTGTGGTGGCAGTGATGCCTCCGGCAAAAATCAATGCAACCGATGTGAGTGTGGCGAGGGTTCTACGAATGCTCATGCTTAAAGATTAGTCTCACGAGAGCGCAGCCAAGTCAATGGTTGAGACGGGCATCTGCCCAACGATAAACCTGACCGTCGAAGCGAGGGCCAACCGATATAAACAAAACTTCAGTTGGTGCGAAATCGTGTGGCAAATATCGAATCACTAAACGGTAGCGATTTGGATAGCCAAGAAGGTCAAACTTGATGGCCCAGCAGCCGCGCAAATCACCGAGGCCTTTTACTTTGCCAAGGGCTTTCTTTACTACATGTTCACCCGTGGCGATGCGCTCGATAAGCATGTCGAGAATTGCCTGCAAACCTGGGTCGACCAACTGATCGCGGTCGCATTCAAACTCAGGTGTCCGAAGTATCTCCAGCATCGGTCGATGATTGCAGTTTGTCTAGGCGCTTCTCGGTCTCTGCTCGAATCTGTTCAATAGTGACACGCTCGTACTGCTGTGGAGAATTCAGTCTTTCGAGAACCGTGATTGCCAGTCGCAGGTCATCTAGCTCGTCAATCATCTTCTTCCAGAGCCATGCCGGCGCAAGGACAGCTTCTGACTTGCCGTGTGACCCAAAGAGAATCGGCAGCGACTTCTTGCCGTTATTTCTGAAGCCCTCGAGAATTTTGGTGAGGTCTGCCCTCGTTTCAGAAGTGTTCTGAACGATGTAGTCCTTGATAAGTGGTCGGTCTCTCTTTGCCATAAGGCAACCCTAAACTTGTACAGATTTTTGTGCAAGTTTTTTCCACACCACTTAAAAAGCAACATCGCCGCCAACCCGAAGGTCAGCGGCGATGCCTTGAAGTGCTTGTGTTTAGCGGGCGCGGTCGAAGCTGCGCTTTGGCTTGTCGCCAAACTTGCGGTCTCCACCACGGCCACCATCGCGCGAGCGCCCAGCGGAGTCGAAGCTGCGCTGAGACCCCGGTGCGCGAGACTTGCGCGAGTCACGATTGCCGCCATTACGACCGCCGCGGCCTCCGCCACGTGAGTCACCGAAGTCAAGATCTTCTTGCGCTGGAGGTGGGGCAATCGGGCCGGCGAGCTGCTCGAGCAACGGGTTGCTTGGGCGAACTTCGCTGAAGATTCCGTCACGCTCTGCGCGGTTCAACATGTCTTCCATGCGACGACGACGGTTGCGCGGAATCAAAGTGACTACGGTTCCCTCCTTGCCGGCACGACCGGTTCGGCCTGCGCGGTGCAAGTAAGTCTTGTATTCCTCTGGTGGGTCAACCTGAACTACCAGCGCGATGTCATCAACGTGAATTCCACGAGCGGCAACATCCGTGGCAACAAGAACACGAACGTGGCCCTTGACGAAACGCTCTAGGTTTCGGTTGCGCTGGTTCTGGTTTAGGTCACCGTGCAAACGCGCAGCAGGAACACCTGCGGCAGTCAAGCTTTCGCTCAAACGCTCTGCGGTCATCTTGGTGCGAGCAAAGATCAAGCTCTTGCCCTCGCCCTGAACCAAACGCAAAAGAACCTGTGAACGGTCTTCCTGGTCAACGGTTAGAACTCGGTGAATGATGTTTGCGGTGTCGTTTACTTCGTTCGGAACTTCATACACGAAAGGTGAAGGAAGGAACTCGCGAACAAGTGCGTCAACTTCTTTATCAAGAGTTGCCGAGAAGAGAAGCTTCTGTGAATCTCCACAGGCACGCATGATGCGCTTCACCGGTTCGATGAAGCCAAGGTCACACATGTGATCGGCTTCGTCAACCACGATGGTTTCTACTTCGCTTAGATCAACAACGCCCTGAGCCATTAGGTCTTCGAGGCGACCAGGTGTTGCAACCACGATGTCGGTTCCGCGGCTCATCATGTTTTCTTGACGGCGCTGAGGAACACCACCGTAAATGCAAGCAGTGTAGAAGCCAACCGACTTCGCCAACGCGTTAGCGGTGCGGTCAATCTGGTCGGCAAGTTCACGGGTCGGCGCAAGAATCAGCGCGCGCGGCTTGCCTGGCTTGCGTGGCACTGAACCAGCTGCAATCAGCTTGGTGATCAGTGGAACAACGAATGCAACGGTCTTTCCTGAGCCGGTCTTTCCGCGGCCGAGAACATCCATGCCGCCGATAGCCGCTGGGATGGTCGCTGCCTGGATAGGGAACGGTGACGAGACACCCATCTGCTCAAGAGCAACGAGAAGCTTCGGGTGAAGGTTCATGTCGCCAAAGCTGCCGGTGATGTCAACGGTTGATGCGTCGACGCTCTCTAGGCGCTCAAGCTTCTGGTCTTCAAAGAAGGCCTTCTTGTTTGGGTTGCTGTGGCGTGCGCCATCGAAAGTGCGGTCGCGGTCGCGATCGCGGTCTACACGGTCAGCGCGGTCTGGACGACCGTTGGTGCTGTCGTCGCGGTAGTCGCGGTCGAACTTGCGTGGGCGGTCATCGAACTTGCGTGGCCCGCGTGAGTCTGCGCGATCGAAAGTGCGAGGTTCCGGACGTGAGCCGCCATCGCGTGAGTCGCGCGCCGGACGTGAGTCTCGGTCAAAAGTTCTGGCCGGGCGGTCTTCGAAGCGACGAGGTGCGCCACCGTCGCGTGAGTCGCGCGCTGGGCGTGAATCACGGTCAAAAGTTCTGGCCGGACGATCTTCGAAACGACGAGGTGCGCCACCATCACGTGAGTCACGCGATGGGCGTGCGTCACGATCGAAAGTGCGTGCAGGTCGGTCTTCGAAACGACGTGGTGCTGCCCCATCGCGTGCTGGACGTGAGTCACGATCGAATGAGCGTGCCGGACGGGCATCGCGGTCAAAAGTTCTGGCTGGGCGGTCGTCGCGAGTTCCGCGAGGTGCGCGGTCGTCGGTCTGAAACTTGCTGCGGCGGGCAGGAGGTGTTGGGCTCCAGTCGCGGCGCTTGTCGCCACCGGCAGCTGGGCGAGCGTCGCGTGAATCACGCGAGTCACGTGCCGGGCGTGCGTCACGATCGAAGGTGCGCGGAGCGCGGTCTTCCCAACGTGATGAAGGTGCGCCAGTTTTTGCTGCGCGTGGCTTGCGTGGACCGCGGTCGTCGGCTGCCGAAGCACCCTTGCGGTGAGTTGATTTAGGCGCGCCTGGTTTTTTCGCGGCGCGCGCGTTTGAGTCGCCAAATTTTGGCATGTTTTTTCCTTTTAATTTGTGTTGATTTCGCAGGGAGTAGCTGCTCAATCGCGGGCTAGTCGAACTGCGCTAAACCCAAACACGAGAGCTGCATCCAAACAACGGATTCTCAAATAAAGGAAAGACTGGTGCATTCAATGCACTGCAAACGACTACTGTTACGAATTCGTAACCTTAGTAGCCTAACCGCGGCAAGCGCGATTGCCAAGAACTTTTTTGGGCTAAATCAAACCACGGATGGTGAGCTCAGCGTGCAACTCGGCATCTGATGGCTCAACCAAGAACTTGCCGTCTGCGAACTGGATCACCGGGATGTTCTTTCGGCCAGCAATTTGCTCGGCTTCGGCCGCAAACTCTGGGGTGTGCTCGACATCCTTGAGTTCGTATTCGACGCCGAGGGTGTTCATTAGGGCCTTTGAGCGGCGGCAGTCGCTGCACCAGTCGGCACTGTAGAAAGTTACTTCGCTCATTTTGGGCTCCTATCGAAGGCGGTTGCTGTCAGGAAGGTAAAGCACTTCACCATCAAAGGTTATTCCCGTTAGGTCGCGAATCACAATGTCTGCCGGGCCGGCAAGCGCCGCCGCGGTGACCCCAACGATGAGACCTGCCCCAGCCTCCTCGGCTGCCAAGGCTCCGGCGATCGCGTCTTCGAAAACCACGCAGTCTTCGGGGGCGAAACCCAAGCGCTCGGCTCCGAGCAGATAAGGGTCTGGGTGCGGCTTGCCGCGTTTCACATCGGCGGCGGTTACAAGTTCGGCCGGCACTTTGATGCCAGCAGCAATCAGTCGCGCGCGACCGAGGTTCGGGTTTGCCGAGGTGCAAACCGTCCAGGTGCCATCGCGCAGAGAAGAAGTCAGATCAACCGCGCCCGGCAACGCAATCGTTGTGTGTGCTGTGAGTTGTTCGAGCTCGTTGATGCGATTGTTTGCGACTTCAAAAAGATCTGGCGACGAAATCCACTCGCGCACTTTATCTTCTGCGCGTTGTCCAGCGTGCTTTGGGTCATCCCAGTTAATCTGCGGTGCATACTCACTGCACCAAATTGCCCAGGCGTCGGCCGCCGCCGCGTGCGAATCGACCAAGACGCCGTCGTTGTCAAAGAGCAGACCGCTCGCATAAAACTTCACGGATGAATTCTCGCGATGCCTAAGCTTCGACCACGAGGTTTTGTTTGCGGTGGCGTTCGGTGATGCTCAGGTAAATTCCGGCCGCGGCGAGAAGCAACAGCACAACTGCCGGAGCCATGTCTTGAACCCACCACTGAAGCGTTGGGGCAGAGACGGTTGGCATTGGCTGTTCACTTGCGCCCTCGACCCAGGCCGGATAAACCCGTAGTTTTTCAATCGCGGTTGCACCCATGGTGAATGACATGATCGAAACCGTTGCACCAAAGACAATAGAAAGTACGAAGTTCACAGTTGCAGCACCAGCCGCGAGCGCGGTCTTCGGCTTGGGTGCTTCGACTCGAGCCTGTCGTGCTCGCGCAGCAAATCGGGTTCCGAAAATCACGCCGACACCGACGATTGCGATAATCAGCACCCACACCCAGGTGTCGAGGTTGGTGCGAGTTGCGTCATAGATAAACAGCCCAAGGATGATCGCGAACGCGGTGCTGAGAATCGGCACGGCATAGCCCAGCGCCAGCGCCTTCTGGCGTTCGCTCATCTTTGGTTTCGCCTCGCCCTCGGCGGCTACCGAAGCGCTGCGAAACACGAAGGCTCGCAAAATCACGTAAACCACTACCGCTGTTGCCAACAGGATTGGCAGGTAGGTCCAGATGAATCGCTGTAAGACGTCGGGGTTTTGGCTCGAAGAGTTAAAGGCACTCAGAAAGCTGGTGAGCGCAAAGATGGTTGTGACTGCTAAGCCGATTACTAGAGCCAGAACGGTGAATCGAACCGCTGCTCGTGCAAGGGCATCGCCTTCGTCGAGCGTTAGCGACTTGACGGCCCATCCGTGTGCAATAAGTGCCGAGAAGGTGCCGACGGTCAAGCCGAACAGATAGATGTAGATGGTCGGCTGAACAACGGAATCGTAGTTCTGTTGGCTAACCATAGAAAACCAGTTGGCGAACATCATGATCGACCAAACTGCAGTCAGGCCGATGAGCGGTAATGCTATTGAGCGTTTGACTAGCGGAAGAGTTTTCATGCTTCAACGCTATACCCGTGGCAATAAACTGACGACATGATTCTGGTTATCGGCGAGGCACTAATCGACTTGATTGAGAACCGTTACCAGGCCGGCAGCTTCAACGCGGTGGTTGGCGGGGCAAACGCCAACGTGGCACTGGCTCTCGCCCGACGTGGCACAAAGCACCAGTTCTTGGGGCGAATCTCGAACGACCGGTTCGGCAAGATCATTCGTGAGCGTCTTGAAAGCAACGGGGTTCACCTCGAGCACAGCATCGCCGCCGAAGAACTCACCACACTTGCCGTGGTTAGCCTCGACTCGAAGGGCGTGCCGTCGTATGCCTTCTATGTGAACGGCACAGCCGACTGGGGTTGGACTCCCACCGAACTGCCGACCGATGTCGACCTCGAGAACATGCACGCAACCGCAATTCAGTTCGGCTGCCTGACCATGGCGATGCAGCCCTCTAGCTCGGTCATTGAGAAGTGGGCGCGCGAGCACTTCGATCAGGGTTCGGTAACCATCTCGCACGACATCAACATGCGCCCGGCTTTGGGTTTCGACCCGGCCGAAGAGCGCGTGCGCGTTGAGCGTCTCAACCAGATTTCTCACATCATCAAGGCGTCTGACGAAGACATCGAGTGGCTCTATGGTCTGGCCAAAGGCGCCGACCTCGATGACATCGTTCACTCATGGATAGGTGACACCGAACGAATCGTGTTGGTTACTCGTGGCGCCGACGGTACTTCCATCTACCGCAGACGCAGCGCGCGGGCTACTGTGCCATCGCGTGCCATCAACGTGGTCGACACGGTTGGAGCGGGCGACACCTTTTGCGCAAACTTGCTCGGTCAACTTAGCGACGCCGATGTTCTCGGCAGCAATCCGTTCGATCGCCTAGAAAACTTGACCGATGCCGACCTGCGAGAGTTTGTGCGCATTTCTGCGGTGGCCGCTTCGATCACCTGCGAGCGCGCCGGTTGCGAGCCCCCAACTTTGAGCGATCTGAACCAGACACTTGCACAGAAGCATGCGTAGTCTTTAACCATGAATTCCACCGACATGGATACCCTCAGCTTTGCTGGCAACCTGCTTTTCGTCTTGATTGCCTTCACGATTGCGGCAGCCTGGGTCACTGCGCGAACTGCGCGCAGCAAGGGTTACAAGTTTTGGCTGTTCTTTGTGCTCTCGGTGCTGAGCTGGTTTATCACCGCTGTGGTCACGGTTTTTCTCAAGGAAAAGGGTGTGGCCAACTCGAAGGTTCGCCTCAACTCTGTGCTCATGATGGCCGTAGGGGCGATGATCGAGTTTGGTGCCCTGAGCACCCTGCCGGCAATCGACCCGACGCTAACCGATGAGCAGATCATGCTGGCCTTCATGGATTCTTCGGCCACCGGAACCCTTGTGGTTGCCCTCGCCGGCGCACTACTAATAGTGGCCGGCGTGGCAAACGACAAGCGCTCTGCGAAATAGCTTTGGCTAAGCCCGCCAATCTTTGACATCGACCTGCTTCAGCCAATTCTCAAAGGTCTGGTTGCGAAGCACAGATCGAGCACGCTTTTGACGCATGAGCTCAATTGCCTCTTCTGGCTGCATGCCATCGCGAATCAAGACCAAAGCCATGATTAGCCCCGAGCGGTTGATGCCCGCCTGGCAGCGAATCAAGACCTTCTTGCCGGCCTTCCAGTCGCGGTGTGCCGTCGAAACCAACTCGTGCAAGTCTGCAGTGTCGAAGTCTGACATGTCGCCATCGTAGATTCCGTAGCGAAGCTCTTTCACGAACCAGTCGGCAGGCATTGCCCAGGCATACATCGTCACAATCGTCTGGAACTCTTCAGGCGTGATCTGAGGTAGGTCACTGCCGTAGCGCGCCTGCAGACGCAGGTCGTGCTCGTCATGGGTGCCGCCGAGCCACAGGCCAGGCTTCACCTCATCCCAGGTGTTTTCAGGCAGGTAGGGGCTCTGATCAGGGCGCTTGGCCATGTCGAGTGCTGCTAGAAAGTCGTCGATTGAGAGTGACTCTGGCTCTTTTGGTGTGTTTTCATTCATGGATTATTTGTACAGCCACCCTCTGACATTCAACGGCGTGCCGCTGTCGAACAATGTCGGAGGCTGGGCGCATAGTTATCTTCCGTCTGAATTTGGGGTTCACTACTAAACGCTTTGGAGGCTTCTATGTCTGATTTCTGGGATTACCGCGGTTGGGAACGCAACGAAGAAAACAACGACTGGCAAGATATCCAGGGCGAAAATCTCGAATTCCGTGCTGACGCTCTAATGAATCGAGCAGTTTCGAGCGGGCTTGAAAAAGAGAATCTCGAAAAAACCATCACATACCTCGGAGCAGCCGTAGAGATAAATCGCCAGATCGGTCGCATCCCTGATTTGCTGCAGTGCCTGCTTTTTCTTGGCGATTGCTACCTGCGTCAAGAGCGCGGCGAAGATGTTGCAGAGATTGCACTCGAAGCTGAAAAGATTGCACTCGAAAACTTCAACGACAATGCGCGTGCGAAAGCAATTCACCTTCAGGGTTACAACTACTTCTTGAAGAAGAAATACTCAATCGCTGCGGCACACTCACTCAACGCAGGTCATCTCTATGAAAGCGCCGGAGATCTGAAAGATGCATACGCCTCATTCATGTCGGCCGGCCGTCTGTATCGCTGGCGTTCGGAGCGCGACGAATCAATCGACGCTCTGAAAAACGCGCTTCGTGTTGCAACACTCGACGAAGATATCGAACACATGGTTGAAGCAAAAACTTGGATCGCTTACAAGCAACTGCGCGTTACTCCGGTGATTGATCTCGATGAAGCAGCCAAGTTTCTAGAGCACACCAAGGATCAGATGAAAATCGCTAAGGAGCGCCCTGTCACCGCGCGGCGATTCGATACTGCTCAGGCCTGGTTGAACGTGCACGTCAACCCGGTTGAGGCGGCTAAGGCCTTTGACAAGCTCATCGAATATGCGCGATCAGAAAAGTCGACAATCGACACGACCGAGCTAACCCTTGGTCGCGCCTACGCACTTGGCGTCTTTGAGAACGGTCCTCTCTTCGTGCAGGCCCTGCGTTCTGTTCTGGCCACCATCGAAGAAATCGAATCGACCGTGGCGATTCTCGAGGTAGTCGAACCATTGGCCAACTTCTACATCGAAGTCGAAGACTTTCTGCAGGCCGAAAACACCTGGGTTCGCGGGCGGGCACTGGCCGAGAAGCGTGAGGAGTCGGCTGAATCACTGGCGTTCTTCGACCAGATGATTGCGCTCTGCATTGCCAAATATGCAGAGCCGGCCCGCGCGCTAGCCGCCCTTGAGAGCAAACTGCCGAAGACTTACGAAAAGCCGCTGCCATTCGTTTTCGAATATGCTCTCGCGAAGACTTACCTCGCCAACAACCGCTTAACCGAGTCGATGGTTGTTATCGACCGAGCCCTCGACAACGTGAGCAACGAAGACTCAGCCCGCATCGAGTTTGCTGAACTGCAAGAGTTGAAGTGCGATCTTTTGGCGAAACAAGGAAACCGCGAGGCCGCAAAAGTAGCAGCGAAAGTGAGTTTCAACGCCTACCTAGACCTTGACGAGCTAGAAAAAGCTAAGCGACTCAACGACGAATACTTGAAGCCACAGCCGGGCGATGCCGACCCAGACACCGGTGCAATCACAATCGCAAACTGGGGCTAGGCAACAAAGACGGTAGCGCTGAACTTAGTGCGGCTGTCAGGTGTTCGTTCAAGCTGCCACGTGTGAGTTAGCTCGCTGTAAAGTTTCGAACCAAAACCGTTGCCTCTGCTGTTCACCGGAGATTTTCCGTTATTCACAATCGAGATGACCACAAGTTTTGCCGTCACTTTGGCGTCAATCTCGATTTCGGTAGCCGATCCGTGCTTGATTGCATTCGAAACCGCTTCGCGCAGCACCTCGGTAACCGCTTCACCGACCAGCGGGTTCTTCTTGGTCACCTGGTATACGGCTTTCGAAATGTTGCTGTAAATCTCGCAGGTGCCCGACCACACTTCGGTGATTTGACCAATCACATCGCGCAGATCGGTTTCTTCAAGTGAGTCGAATTTCAAAACCTCGAGAGCGTCGGCCAGGTCTTGATTGACAGATTGAATCAGTTTCTTCGATGGACGCGACGACTGCGCCAATCTCATCGCCGAGGCATACAGTGCTGCCTGAACCGGGCCGTGCAGAACCGTTGCGATGCGCCTGCGGTTGAGCCAAAGTTCGCGTCTCGCCTGTGAGTTGAGCAGCTCGAGTTGTTCGTTAACCTCTCGCGCTTTCTGCTGGCTCGCATATCTTTGAGTCTGGCGAATTTGACCGATGAACATGGCCAACCCGATGATCACGGCCAAAGTGATGATGCGGGCGGCGGGATACAAACCAGCGCTGAGATTGGCAAGGCTCAACGCCAAGATTGCGGCACCGCCGGCAGTGGCAAAGATAGCAACTTGCAAAAGCAAGGCCGCTATCGACCGCAGTTGAACCCTGCGAAAAATGAAGTACGCCAATTCCAAGGTCGCGACCGTGGCGACAGCCAGAAGGGCTAGTGCCAGCGCGGCATCCTGGCCATAGAAGACCACGGCAGCCGGCGTTGAAATCAAGGTGATCAGGGCTGAAGACCAGAACGGCACAATCTGATTTGCCACCTGCAGTTTTGAGTCGAGGCGAAAGTTTTCACGAATGCTGACCTTGGCCGCAGTCACCTGAGGGCTAGACATTTCGTCGGTTTTCTCGGCAATCGCGATGCTCAGCGGGCGAACAACCTCATCGACTGTCGTTCTGAGTTCTTGAATTTCACGGGCCAGCTCTTTTGATCCCTTGATCTTGACCATTAGCTCTTGAATCACTGGAGAAATCAGGCCTGAAACGTTTCCGGCAACTTCAGAGTTCATGCGAGAGATCTCAGCTCGCATAGAGCTCAAACGCTTTTCTAGAACGAGGCGGCTGGTCTCAAGATTCGCCAATTCCTTAGTGGCTCGCTGCGAGTTAGAAACCAAAACTGTGACCAGCGAAAGCGAAACCAAAATAAACAATGGCGACCCAAGCAGTCGATACTGCCATTCATCTGGCGGAATGACACCGAACTCGGTGCCGACCTGAAAAATGACAACTCCGCGCACAAATCCGGCAAGCAGAAAGACCAAGAGGTAAACGATCGCCGGTGGCGTCATGCCCGACAGCAGGTTGCGGGCCAAAAGAAGAACGGCGGCAACCGAAAGGTATCCGAGAAGTGCAATCAAAAGCCAGTTGCCGAAGGTGCCCTTTTCGCGACCGAAATCAAGAACTAGGTTTGAGAGAACCACAGGAACAGCGGCAGCAAGAATTGTTTGGTTGCTCAGAGAATAAGGGCTGGCAATTTGCTGCACCGCCCTCGCCATGCGAAAAATCGGAGTGGTTGGATTCTCAGTCATTACTCCCCCGGGCGGGTAGCGAGAAAGTATTTTTTGACAGCGTCGACTCTAGAGTTGCCTTCGTCTTGAACATTTATGTTCAATGCTTCAAAAATGCGGCTGACCATTCCTTCAACCGCTCTCACACTGGTTTGTCTGGCGTCGGCAATCTGCTGATTCGATAGCCCGTCAGAAATGAGTTTCAATACCTCAAGCTGCTTTCCCGAAAGTTTTGCCAGCGGTCGCTGTGAATCTAGGTCGTGTCTAAAGCCAGTAGCGCCCTCGCTTTTCAAGACGGCATTCAGTGCAGCAACTAGCTCGCTGGTGTCTACCAAATTTGATTTGCGCAGATAGGCGGCATTCTTTGGCACGTTCTTCGAAGACTTGCCGGCCAGCCTTGGGTCTGGAAGGTTGGTGAGAAAAACGACTGCCAACTCTGGACTCTCGGCAACTAGCGCGGCGGCCAAGTCGAAACCGTCAGGCCCGGGGCCAAGTTCGATGTCGATTACAACCGCATCTGGATCAACTGCTTTGTGCACTCGCTTGGCATCGGCAGCGTTAGCGGCGGTAGTCACCCTGAAGCCAGAGGCCTCAAGGGTCTTGCCGATTAGGTCGCGCATCAGCGGCTCGTTCTCAACGACTACAACGTGTCTAGACAGCATAAGAACTCCAGCCTATTAGGCAGGCAAAACCTTGAGCGTCTTCAGTGTTGGGTCGGCCACGAACTTGATCATTACGCCCATGTCTCGGGCCTCAAACAAAGCGCTAAGTGCGGCCTCTGTTATTCGCTCACCAGGCGAGAGCACCGGCACACCGGGAGGGTAAGGGCAAATCATTTCGGCTGAAACTCGGCCCACTGCATCTTTTGCTTCAACCACTTCGTAACCCGAGAAGAATGCCTCGCGCGGAGTCACAACTACCTCAGGCTCAATCGAGAACGCCGGCAGAATCTCAATCGGTCGCGGAGTGCCTCGGTGTGAATTAACCGACGCAATGATTCGTTGAACCAAATCGTCGACGCGATCAGGGGTGTCGGCAAAGGTAATCATCGGAATCAAAATGTCGCGATTCGCCATTTCGATGTCGATATTGGCAGCGAGCAAATCAGCCTCGACCAGGTTGCCGTCTGCGCCGCAACTCGACAGCAAAATCACAAGCTTGAGTGGATCGATGTATTCGCCGT
>Ga0208595_1000291_pt1 | contig 19479 bp, 16 predicted proteins | sample LakMenEpi28Jun11_FD_150742 | JGI IMG/M metagenome (GOLD analysis project Ga0208595, IMG submission 150742) | Freshwater microbial communities from Lake Mendota, WI - 28JUN2011 deep hole epilimnion (SPAdes) | ecosystem: Environmental > Aquatic > Freshwater > Lake > Epilimnion/Euphotic zone ...
CCTTTCCTACAGAAACGAGCCACTCAAGGAAAAGCTTGAGGCAAAACTAGACATTCCAGTTTTTATTGATAACGATGCCAACGCAGCCGGATGGGCCGAGTTTCGCTTTGGTGCCGGACGCGGCTACCGGCACATGGCCATGCTGACGATTGGCACCGGTGTCGGTGGAGCAATCATCACCGACGGTCGTCTCCTTCGGGGTGGATTCGGTGTGGCAGCCGAGCTAGGCCACATCAGACATATTCCGAACGGTCTGCTCTGCGGCTGCGGCCGACGCGGTTGCATCGAGCAATACGGGTCGGGGACGGCACTGCTGCGCTCGGCTGTTCAACTTGCAAAAGGTGGCGATGCCAAGGGTGCTCGCCTGGCCGCGCTGATGGCGGAAAATGGTGGCGAACTAACCGGGATCCAGGTCTACCAAGCAATTAGCGAGGGTGACCCGGGTGCCCTAGAACTTTTGACGAACCTTGGAGTGGCGCTAGGTAAAACCATCGCCACTCTGGCCGCGGTGGTAGACCCTGAAGTGGTTGTGATCGGTGGCGGAGTTAGTGCCGCCGGAGAGCTATTACTCGGACCGATGCGTGAGGCTTACCTGGGTTCGCTATCCGCCAGAGGCTTCCATCCGGAACTCAAACTGGTTACCGCGCAGTTCGTAAATGATGCCGGTGTCGTTGGCGCCGCCGATCTGGCGCGCGGCGAACTTACTGCTCGCTAAACTATAAAGGTTGATTGGAGGTATTCGGATGGCGTATTTCATCCTGAAAAACTTCCTGCTCGGGCCGATTTTGAAAGCACTATTTCGCCCATGGGTTAGGGGTATGGAAAACATTCCAACCTCCGGGCCGGTAATTCTTGCGAGCAATCACCTATCTTTTTCAGACTCGATTTTCTTGCCGCTGCAATCAAGGCGCCCAGTGGTTTTCCTGGCCAAGAGCGAATACTTCACGGGCCGAGGCTTTAAGGGCGCACTAACCCGCTGGTTCTTCAAAGCCACCGGCCAGCTTCCCATCGACCGCTCCGGCGGAAGGGCATCTGAAGCATCGCTAAACACCGGTCTTCGCGTTCTGGCCCAGGGGCAGGTGCTTGGGATTTACCCCGAGGGAACACGATCGCCAGATGGCCGACTATTTCGGGGACGCACCGGAATTGCCCGCATGGCACTTGAATCAAAGGTGCCGGTGATCCCAGTGGCCATGATCGACACCGAGAAGGTGCAACCGATTGGCAGAAGGCTTCCTCGGATTCGTCGAATCGGAATCATTGTTGGCGAGCCACTGGACTTTTCAAGGTTCGATGGAATGGAAGGTGACCGCGTTATCCTGCGCGCGGTAACCGACGAAATCATGTACGAACTCATGAAACTAAGTGGCCAGGAATACGTAGACACCTACGCATCGACTTTGAAAGAAAAACGCGCTAGGGCGCGCTAAGAGGGAAACAATCAATGAATGAGATTCTTACCGGGTTAGATCATCACGCCACTCTGACCGCGGCCCAGCAGCCTTTATGGCCAAACCTGGACGAACTAGCGAAAGTCCGCGCTGAACTTGCCAAGCAACCCCCGCTGGTATTTGCCGGTGAAGTAGATCAACTTCGAGCACGCCTAGCCGACGCTGCGGCCGGTAAGGCTTTTCTGCTTCAGGGCGGAGACTGCGCTGAAACTTTTGCCGATGCCACGGCAGACCGAATTCGCAGCCGCGTAAAGACCCTGCTGCAAATGGCGGTCGTTCTAACCTACGGTGCATCAATGCCTGTGGTGAAGATGGGTCGCATGGCTGGGCAGTTTGCCAAGCCTCGCTCCTCGAACGACGAAACCCGCGGAGACGTAACGCTCCCGGCCTACCGAGGCGACGCGGTAAACGGCTACGACTTCAACCCAGAGTCTCGTGCCAACGACCCTTGGCGAATGCTCAAGGCCTACAACACTTCGGCCTCGACACTAAACCTGATTCGCGCCTTCACTCAGGGTGGTTTCGCCGATCTACGTTCGGTGCACGAGTGGAACCGCGGCTTCAGCGAAAACCCTGCCAACGCACGCTACGAATCTTTGGCCAAAGAAATTGACCGAGCAATCAAGTTCATGGCAGCTTGCGGCGCCGACTTTGAGTCTCTTCGAACCACCGAGTTCTACGTGAGCCACGAGGCTCTGCTTCTCGACTACGAACGCCCCATGACGCGAATTGATTCGAGAACTGGCAACCCTTACGACACCAGCGGTCACTTCGTTTGGATTGGTGAGCGCACCCGTCAACTTGATAACGCGCACGTCGACTTCCTGTCACGCGTGCGTAACCCAATCGGCGTGAAGCTGGGTCCAACCACCTCCGTCGACGACGTGAAGGCGCTAATTGAGAAGCTTGACCCAGAGCGCGAACCAGGACGCCTTACCTTAATTTCCAGAATGGGCGCCGGAAAGATCCGAGAAGAACTTCCGAAACTGGTAGAAGCGGTTCGAGACCTAGGTGCACAGCCACTTTGGATTACCGACCCGATGCACGGAAACGGAATAACCACAGCTAACGGCTACAAGTCTCGTCGCTTCGACGACGTGATGGACGAAGTGCGCGGTTTCTTCGAGGTTCACTATGCTGCCGGAACTATCCCCGGTGGAATCCATGTTGAACTAACCGGAGACGACGTCGCCGAATGCCTCGGCGGTTCGGAAATGATTGATGAGTCAACTCTGGCCGAGCGTTACGAGTCGCTCTGCGACCCGCGTTTGAACCACAGCCAATCTCTCGAGCTGGCGTTTTTGGTTGCCGAGTCGCTGTCTAAGAAGTAGTTAGTATCGCGCCACGAGCGTAATCGTGTCGCCGATTCTTACTTCGGTTCCAGCTGCAGGATTTGTGGATTTCACATTTTTCAAACCCCACTGGCTATTTGGCAAATTGGTGTCGACCAAAACCTTGAGACCTAAATTCTTGAGGATGTCCTGTGCTGCCAAGATTCTTTGACCGACCACATTCGGCACCTTGATCTTGTTGGTTCCCTTAGAAACGTTTAAGTCGACTTTCGAACCCTTACCCAAATTGAGTTGATTTGGAGCAAGGTCGATTACATTGCCCTTAGGAACGTTATCGCTAAAGGATTCGGTAAGTTTTCCCACCTCTAGGCCAACCAGGTTCAACGCTGCGGTTGCGGCGTTTAAGCTAAGGCCGGCTATGGCCGGGATGCTACCCAGTGACACCGTGAGATTTACCCTCGAGCCTTCAGCTATGGCGAGCCCGTCGCTGCCGGTGTGATCAACTATGTTGCCAAGATCGGTGGCGGAAAACACTGATTCAACCGACCCTAAAACGAATCCAGCGCCAACCAGCGCGCCGGTGGCGTCGGCTAGGTTCTTGTCTTTGAGGACGGGAACCACAGTTAATTTCGGCCCGTCGGAGAGGTAGATGGTTATGGTGCCACCGCGCGAAACATATCCGCCAGCGGGCGGATCAGTGCGAGTGATAAATCCAGCCGGTACCAATTTAGAGTTCTCGTTGGCAATGACAATTTTCAATTCGAGCGGGGAAAGCGCAACTTCGGCTTCGATGAGGCTTCTCTTGCTGAGCTCCGGGACTGGCGATAGGGCACCGGGCCCGGCAGCGAACCACCAACCGCCGAGACTACCGAACAAAACGGCAATCGTTGACCATACCAAGAACGGCACCAATTTCTTACGAACCGGGATGGCCTCAAATGGTTCAGCTACAGCGTCTCTCTCGATTGGCGAAATAATCTCGGTTGCGTCGCCACCGCCAACTAAAGGGTCGAGTACTCGAGTTTGATTATCAGGAAGCAAGGTTTCGAATTGCTTGACTGCTTGGAGTAGGGCAGCGGCATCTCGTGGTCGGTCGGCAGGATTTGGTTCGGTGGCAAGCATAACCAACCGATCCAACCCTGCGGAAAGTTCCGCATTTGCCAGGCTCGGTGCTGGAACTCGAGAGTGAGCGTGCTGATATGCGATCTGCACGTTCTGTTCGCCAACAAAAGGCCTGGTTCCGGTGAGCATTTCGTAGAGCATGATTCCGCAGGCGTAAACATCTGTTGCTTTTGTCGCGGCTCCGCCGGTCACTAATTCCGGCGCCATGTAACCCACCGTGCCGAGCAGTTCGTTCGATTCCGTTCGGGTGCTCTCGTTACGAGACAGACCAAAGTCGCTCAGCTTTATGCGACCTTCGTTGCTAAGGAGAATGTTTTCCGGTTTGATGTCCCGGTGAATGATTCCGGCGTCGTGTGCCGCGCTCAACCCCGACAGTACCGACTCGATTAGTTCAAGTGCTCGGGCAAAATCAATTACCTTGAAATCATCCAGGACGTGCCTGAGGGTTGTACCAGTCACGAGTTCGAGCACGAGGTAGGTGTAGTCACCGTGCTGACCCTGGTCATATATGTTGACCAGATTTGGATGGTTAAGTGCGGCTGCCACTCGAGCTTCCGTGAGAAACTTCTCCCGAAAAACCTGATCTCCAGAAAGTTGCGCCGCCAAAACTTTTATGGCAACCTCGCGGTGAAGCTGAAGGTCGAGTGCTTCATAAACGCTCGCCATTCCGCCGTGCGCCAAAAGCCGCTGAACGCGGTAGCGCCCAGACAGTTCTGTGCCGTTTTGGATTGTGATGTTATTCATTCTTCTCAAACAATATGCTCACACAATTCCGTTTTCTTTTACCTGAAGCGGTTTGGTGTGGCAATCTATTGATGTGAGTGATGTTTTTTCTTCTGTAGACAAATGGTTAACCGTTCCCGAAGTAGGAGAGGTCCTTGGGATTTCCCCGGGGAAGGTTCACCGACTGGTTGAGGAACACCATCTGTTCTTCATAGTTCGCGACGGAGTGAAATCCGTTCCTGCTCATTTGATTGTGGACGGCGAACCGCTACCTTCGTTACCGGGAACCATTAGCGTTCTGATCGACGCCGGATTCCTACCGCAGCAAGCGTTCGAGTGGCTATACACCTTCGAAGACACGCTCGGTCATCGCCCAATCGATTCTTTGCTTGCAGGTCGTAAATCTGAAGTTCGCCGAATTGCACAATCGCTCGCTTTCTAGCTCGAGCGGTTGACCACTTTCTTGGCGAGCATTTCGAGCTGAGACTTCCCAAAGTCGTCGAGAGTCAGTTGGTTGAGCGCAAGTAGGCTTTCGTTGCCGTACTCCTCGATCATTTGTTCAACTTTTTCCAAAGCGCCGGATCCCCTTATTGTTTCCTGGAGTAAACGAATCTGCTCCGGGGTGAGTTCGCGGTTCATCATGAGTTCATCGAAAATCTTGGCGGTAGAACTATTGAGTGCTACGCGAGTAAGGGCGATAAGAACCGTTCGCTTTCCCTCACGCAAGTCGTCTCCAGCCGGTTTTCCCGTTACTTCCGGTTCTCCAAAAACGCCGAGCACGTCGTCTCTTAATTGGAATGCGAGACCTAGCGGAATCGCGAATGCCGAAAGACCTCTGCGGGTGTCGGCGCTAGTGCCGCAAAACGCTGCGCCCAGAAGCAGCGGTGCCTCAATGCTGTATTTCGCTGTTTTATAAAGCATCACGCGATTGGCGCGACCCAGAGCCTCTTCAGAGGGTCTGGTCGGGCCAGCGTTTTCTTCAAGAACATCTAGATACTGGCCGGCCATTACCTCGACCCGCATCTTTGCAAACTCGTCGCGACAGCTCCACGCGATTTCTCCGGACGGGGCTCTTTTGACACCGCTGTCAAAGAGCTCCGAGCTCCAACCGAGCATCAGATCTCCAGCTATGACCGAACCAGCCTGCCCAAATCGTGAGGTAGAGCCTGCCCAGTTGCTGCTTTGATGGAGCAACTCGAACTTTTTGTGAACGGCTGGGGCGCCGCGACGGGTATCAGAATTGTCGAGCAAGTCATCGTGAACCAGCGCGGCTGCATGGAACATTTCTAGCGCGGCACAAATATCTACCAGCGCCATGGCACTGCGCTCTTTCTGTTCTTCGGTCAATACCAGATCGGTTGCGTTCAAGCAGGAAACCCAGGACCAGTAGGCGAATAATGCGCGGAAGCGTTTGCCACCAATCAGTAAATCCTGAATGTAGTCGATGACCTGACCTAGTTCGGGCTCAATTGCCGTCAACTGTTCTTTGCGCTCGGCGCAGAAGTTTTTTAGTCGCTGCTCCACTAGCTCGACCAGAGAATTACTTTCGCTCATTGCTCTAGCCTAGACCCAGCCGTTTGCTTACAATGGGACTATGGGCCTAACCGAGCGCGAACAAAAACTCCTAGATGAGTTAGAGAAAAGCCTGGGCGCCGGGCCGACCGCCACAGCAAAACGCAAGCTGGCAGCTGGCAACATTTCGGGGAAGCGTGTAATTGCGGGGACTTTGATATTTGTCGGTGGTCTCGTGGCACTTCTTTCCGGAGTTATGAACCAATCTCTTCTAATCGGGCTTTTCGGGTTCGTTGCGATGCTGGGTGGCGTTTATCTGGCGGCCTCCACTACCAGCAGTAAATAGCTTTCTTTTTCCCAATCAGCCTCCGGGCTGATTTTTTTTACCCAAAATCGGGGGAGTTGCGAAAAATTGCTCCATTTTCCACCACCTTCCAAACTGCTGTTAGTTACTGACTTGTTACAAATAATATTTTCAAAAAGAGTGCTTTTCGGTGTGTTTTGGAATATTTGTGGAGTAAAGTGGAGTAATTAGGAGATACGAACCACGGAAGGGAGGAACTCGTGACTTTTAGCGGACAGTCTCAGCCAAAGCTGGACGACAAGGGGCGACTGATTCTTCCTGCCAAGTGGCGAGAGGCTCTTGGCGCCGGGGTCTACCTAACCAAAGGCCAGGATCGCTGTGTTTCGCTATACACCGCCTCGGAATTCTCGAAGATTTCTCAAAGCCTTGAAGCTGCGCGCCAAACCACCAAGGCCGCCAGATTCTTCATCCGCAACTTCATGGCATCCGCCGAGAGTGAAGCTCCAGACAAGCAGGGGCGTATCACCATTCCGGGGCACCTCCGCGAGTACGCGGGACTTGGTCGGGAACTTATTCTGGCCGGCGTAAACAACCGCATCGAAATTTGGGATCTTGCCACGTGGAACCAATTCATGGCCGAACAAGATACCCAGTTTGCCGACCTCGATGAAGAGGTGATTCCTGGAATCTTCTAGGGAACTCATGGCTAAAGAGATCAATCAACTTCACACTCCGGTGGCCCTCGACTATGCCCTGGAAATTCTTGGCGAAGTTCTAAACGGTTCAAATCCGGTCCTGGTGGATTGCACGCTGGGTCTCGGTGGTCACACCGAAGCATTCTTGGAGAAATTTGAAAACTTAACCGTGGTTGGCATCGACCGCGATGAAAAGGCTTTGGAGTTGGCGAAGGCACGACTTGAACGGTTCGGCAACCGAGTGCACTTCGCCCATTCGATCTATAGCGAAATCGTCGAAGTTCTAGATGGCTTGGATCTCGAAAAGGTCGATGCAGTGCTACTCGATCTCGGCGTTTCTTCAATGCAGCTAGATGAGGCAGACCGCGGCTTTGCCTACTCGTTTGACGCGCCACTGGACATGCGAATGAACCAGGACGAAGGACAGACCGCGGCCGATGTTCTCAACAACTACTCAGAGGGCGAGCTCTCAAGGATTTTCAAAGAGTATGGCGAAGAACGTTACGCGAAACCAATTGCTCATGCCGTGGTTGCCAAGAGAAAATCCGAACCATTCGTGAACAGCGCTGAATTAGCTGCCCTAATTAGCAAAATCGTCCCGTACATCCCAGGAAAGACATCCGGACATCCAGCGAAGAGAGTCTTTCAAGCACTCAGAATCGAAGTGAACGGCGAACTTGAAATACTCGCTGACACCATTCCAGCAGCGGTAAAAGTTCTTCGAGTCGGCGGTCGCGTCCTGGTGATGTCATATCACTCACTCGAGGACTCAATCACCAAGCGTGCCTTGAGCGCGCTAGCCACATCTTCGGCGCCTCTGGACATGCCTGTTGAACTACCCGAGCACGCGCCGGTCCTTCGCATGTTGACCAAAGGAACGGCCGTCGCTAGCGATTCCGAGAAGACCCAAAACCCTAGAGCTGCATCTGTTCGGATGCGCGCCGCCGAAAAGATTCGAGAAGCAGCATGAGTGCACTGAGAGCAAACATTAGACCGGTAAGTAAAACGCAAAGCCGCCCTCGCTTAAGAGTGCTTAGTCGATTTAGAACTGGGAAAGTAGGGCTTGCCGCACTAGCGCTAGTTGGAATTCTGGCTGTCCAAGGTATGAACCTCGCTATGTCTGCAACCACCGGAGCAGGCGCCTACGAAATATCTAGGCTAAAGATAGAGCGAGCTAGGTTGAGTACCCAGGCAGACATCATCGGTTCCGAGGTTAACTCACTGTCTTCGAATCAGAATTTGGTCAATGTGGCAAACGCCCTTGGCATGGTTTCAAACGTCAACCCGGTTTTCTTGCGACTTTCAGACAGCAAAGTCATTGGAAAGCCCCGTCGGGCCCAAGCAAATGAACGAACCGTTTCTAAGAATTTGGTTCCAAACGCAGCAATGACAACAGACACCAACGTCAGCAAGTTAGACGAGGTTTCTGCCAACAGCGTGCTAGGTTCGTCATCAAGTTCTGGCGCTCACAGCGGCACGATCCAAGCATCACCCACTTACTAACTCAAGGCTGTCGTAAATGAGCTTGTTGCCTCCATCCGAAGAGCGCAAACGCTTCTCTGTTATTCGCATCGTGGTCGCTATTTTTTGTGTTTATTTCGTGTTCCACCTGGTCGACATGCAAATAATCAATGCTCAGGCAATCAATGAAGACAACCGGTCGAAAAGAGAGATAACTAGAGTCATTCTTGCTCCGCGTGGAAGCATTCTGGACAAAGACTCCAACGTCTTGGCGAAAACAGTCTTCAAATACGATGTGAACGTTGCTCCCATCAAAGTAGGTCCGGTTGAGCGAGAGGTAAATGGCGCTCTGGTTACTTTGTCGGTTGATCAGATTGCAACTCGCCTCGCCGAGATTCTTGGCAAAGACAAGGATTTCATTCTTCGGAAAATGTCGGGAACCGGTGGTTACGCGAATCTGGCAAAAAACGTGAACTCCAGTGTTATGACGCAGGTTGAGAGCTTTGAATTGCCTTGGCTCTGGACCGACGCCAACGTTTCAAGGATTTATCCAAATGGAGCCGTGGCTGGAAATCTACTTGGCTTTATCACAGCGGATGGTGTCACCAAAGCCGGCATTGAATCAAAGATGGACGCCTGCCTCAACGGCGTTAATGGGAAAGAGTCATTTGACCAGGGCTCGGATGGGATTCGAATTCCGGAAAGTGCTGTGGTCTACAAGGCGGCAAAAAACGGCGGCAACCTCAAGCTAACTATCGACACCAATCTTCAGTATTTCTCCCAGCAGGTTTTGGAAACGGCCGTAAAAAACGAGCGAGCTGACTACGGAACCGCGATTGTCATTGAAGTTAAGACTGGACGCCTGCTGGTGGCCGCCGAGGCTCCGACGGTTGATCCAAACAATCCGGGTGCGGCAAAAGAACGAGACCGCCAGACCAAGATATTCACCGAAAGCTTTGAACCGGGATCGACCATGAAAATGATTACCGCGGCTAGCGCAATCGACACTGGCGTCGCTTCTCAAACCACGAGAGTGGTTGCCCCGTACAGATTGAAAATGTCTTTTGGGAACGGAAAGAACTGGGTCAAGGACTCTGTGTACCATCCGACGATGAAACTGACTCTGACGGGGATTCTTCGCGACAGTTCAAACACTGGAATCATCCAAGTCGGCGAGGACATGGATCGCACAACTCGGGTCTCGTACCTCAAGAAGTTCGGTTTCGGATCAAAGACGTCTCTTAACATGTCGGGTGAGTCTGGTGGAATCCTGGGCGATACCAAAAACTGGGATTTGCAAACAGACAAGAACAGCATGTTCGGCCAGGGCGTTGCTGTCACCTCGATCCAGATGGCTTATGCTTTCCAGGCAATCGCCAATAAAGGCGTGAGGCTCTCACCCAAACTATTCGAGTCTTGCACCTCCTCCAACGGGGGAGTAACTCAGTATCCCGTCGGTGAACCGGTCAGGGCTGTGTCAGAGCAAACCGCCCGAAGTACGGTAGAGATGTTGGAAAAAGTTGTTGAAGAAGGGCACATCGGTCGAACCGCTGCCATAGCCGGATATCGCGTTGGCGGTAAAACCGGCACCGCCCAGATCAAGCAGGGAAGGACTTACGGTAATTTGTATGCGATTTCTTTTGCTGGTCTAGCCCCGGCTGATGACCCTCAGTATGTGGTTGCCGTTATGCTCTACAAATCCCGCCGCACGGCTAGCTCGATTGGCGCCACGCCAGTCTTCAAGCAAATCATGCAACAGACTCTTCGCGCCTACCGTATTCCGCCTTCGACCACCAAATCACGAGAAATTCCATCGGAGTGGTAGAGATGAAAGAGAGCATTCCTCCAACAATTCGGCCAGAGAGAGTCGAACCGATAAGCGTTGCATTTTTGTCATCGGAGCTCAATCTGCAGCATGTTTCTGGAAAGCTCGAGGGTTCGATAACTGGAATCAGTATGAATACTTCTGATCTGCGACCGGGTGATCTGTTTGTGGCAATGCCTGGGCTCAAAACGCACGGTGCGAAATTCGCTGGCAAAGCTCTTGAATTGGGAGCGGTGGCCATTGTGACCGATTCGGCCGGGCTACCTGAACTTTCCGATTTTTCTGCACCAGTGCTGCTACTTGAAAGCCCACGAGAACACCTCGGTACTTTGGCTGCCTTTGTCTACGGTAATACTCCGGATGTAATGCCGAAATTGTTCGGAACAACTGGTACCAATGGCAAGACCTCCACCACTTACATTTTGGAAGCGATGTTGCGCCAGCTCGGCGAGGTAACCGGCCTGACTTCAACCGCGGAGAGACACATTGCGGGAAAAGTTATTGTCAGCCGACTTACGACACCCGAGTCGACGGAGATGCAATCTCTAATCGCTTGCATGCGCGAACAAAAGGTGACCTCCATGGCTGTTGAGGTCTCGGCGCAGGCGCTCACGCAGCTACGCGTAGATGGCTTAATCTTTGATGTTGCCGGTTTTACTAACCTCAGCCACGACCACCTTGATGATTACGCCGACATGGACGAGTATTTGAAAGCCAAGGCGCAGTTGTTTCAGCCAGAGCGGGCTCATCGCGGTGTGGTCTGCGTGGACTCCAATTACTCTGATAGTTTTCTTGCTCTCTGCTCGATCCCAACGGTCACGGTTTCAACCGATGCGCAAAAGGCACCTGACTTTCTAGTCACGGTTACGGACGAATTGCCAGGGTTGACCAAGTTTGTCGTAACCTTGCCAGACCAATCGGTTATCAGGTCTCAAATTCCAATCATTGGTGCCCACATGGCGTCAAACGCCGGACTGGCAATTGCCATGCTAATTCAAGCGGGTTTCAGCCCTGAAAGAATCCAGGCTGCGATTGAAGCTGGCGTCGATTGCTATCTTCCCGGGCGAACTGAGTTGGTTTCCAAGCCTGGAGCCCCCGCTGTCTACGTAGATTTTGGCCATAGTCCTGATGCTTTTCTCAATACCTTGGCGGCCGTGCGAAAGGTGACCGCCGGCAAGGTCATCATGGTGTTCGGTGCCGATGGCGATCGAGACGCTAGTAAACGACCGGCAATGGCTCGGGTTGCGGCTGAGAGAAGCGACGTGCTCGTGATTACCGATCACCACCCGAGGTTCGAAGATGCCGCCTCTATTCGGGCAGAGCTTTTGAAAGCAGCCTTAGCTTCAAAGCCATCCGGCGAAATTTATGAAGTTAGCCCTCCAGAGGCCGCAATCGTAAAAGCGGTGAGTTTAGCGAAACCCGGTGATGCTATTTTGTGGGCAGGCCCAGGTCACCAGGACTATCGAGACATAAGAGGCGTTCGAACTCCTTACAGCGCAAGGGCACTGGCTCGCGAGGCACTCAAAGACGCGGGTTGGTAATGATCAAGCTACAGTTATCCGAAATCGCGTCACTGATAGGTGGCGAACTTTTTGGTCAAGACGCCGAAGTATTTGGAAGTGTTGAAACTGACTCTCGTCTGGTCTCGGCAGGGTCGCTTTTTTTCGCAAAACCGGGTGAACATACTGACGGTCACAATTTCTTGGAAAGCGCCAAAGACCTTGGAGCGGTCGGTGCCGTGGTGGAAAGACGGAATTCTGATCTAGATTTCCCCCAAATTGTTGTTGAAGACGCAGTTCGGGCCCTTGGGAATTTAGCTGCCGAAGTGCTCAAAAAAGTACGTAAACGGGGTTCGATAGTAGTCATCGGAATAACCGGTTCAAACGGAAAAACCAGCACCAAAAACATGCTGGGAGCGATCCTTACAAAATTCGGCAACACCGTGTCGCCCATCGAGTCTTACAACAACGAGGTTGGCGCACCAATTTCGATCTTGAAGGTAGATGAATCCACAAAATATCTCGTGGTTGAAATGGGCGCGGGCGGTTTAGGCAGCATCTCCTACCTCGCTGAGATGACGAAACCCGATATCGGCGTAGTGCTCAAAGTTGGTCTAGCTCACGCTGGAGAATTCGGCGGCATTGAAGTTACAGCAAAAATAAAAGCTGAACTTCCCGAAGCTCTTTCGGAAGACGGAACTTTTGTTTTCAATATGGACGACGGTCGCGTGTCTGCGATGACCAATCTCACCGATGCCAAAAAGGTTTCGTTTGGAACCAACGACCGGGCCAACTTGTTCTTTGACAACGTGACCTTGACGATTGAGGGAACAGCTGCCGATTTTCATTTCCAAGACGGTCGAGTTCGTCGATTAAATCTTCACATTCTTGGCGAACATCAGTTGATGAACGCCGCCGCCGCGATTACCGTGGCGCAGGTTTTGGAGTTAGAGATGGATTCGGTTATGCAGTCACTCGAATCTATGCAGCTGGCAGAACGTTGGAGAATGGAACTCACCAACCGCCCAGACGGCGTCTCGGTGATCAACGACGCATACAACGCCTCCCCAGATTCAATGCGCGCGGCGCTTCAGACTTTGGCGCATCTTGGAAAATCCGGTCGAAGGACTATTGCCGTTTTAGGTGAGATGGCTGAGTTAGGCGAGTACTCGAGGGAATCCCACGACCACATTGGCAGGCTTGTGGTTCGCTACAACATTGATCAGTTGGTGGTTATTGGAACTGCCGCAAAACTCATTCACATGGGAGCGATGCAGGAGGGGTCTTGGGATGGGGAGTCGATTTTCTTCGAGTCAGGCTCCGACGCTTTAGGCTACATCCGTGGAATGCTTGAACCTGGAGATATTGTCTTGGTCAAGTCGTCGAAATCCGCGAACCTGCGCCACCTTGGCGATCAACTGCTGGAGGTCTCGAAGTGAAATCAATCATTTTGGCTGGTGCGATTGCTCTGGCATTCACACTTTTCGCTACGCCAGCATTCATCTGGTTGTTTAAGCGTGTCGGTTGGGGCCAATTCGTTCGCGAAGATGGGCCAAAAAGTCATCACACCAAACGTGGAACCCCCACTATGGGCGGGATTGCAATAATTCTGGGCGCCGTTCTGGCTGTTTTCGGGGCAAAGTTATTCAATGGAGAACCGATAAGTAATTCGGCGCTTTTAGTTCTATTTATGATGGTCGGTTTGGGGTTGGTTGGATTTATCGACGACTTCATCAAGACTCACCGACAACGCTCTCTCGGATTGAGCGGTTGGGCTAAAATTTTCGGCCAAGGAGTCGTGGCTGTGGCTTTCGCAGTAATGGCATTGCAACTCAAGGACGCCGATGGGTGGTCGCCGGCCTCCGGCTCGATTTCAGTGGTGCGCGACACCAACATTGACCTTCTGGCATGGGGACCGGTGGTCGGTTTGATTCTGGTGGTGCTTTGGATCTATTTCTTGGTCGCTGCAACCTCGAACGGTGTGAACATCGCTGATGGCTTAGATGGCCTAGCAACGGGTTCTTCAGCGATGGCAATAGGTGCCTATGCTGTCATCGGTTTTTGGCAATTTAACCAGTCCTGCTTTAGAGACCCACTGATTCAAAACTGCTATGAGGTGAAGGATTCACTCGACCTAGCAGTTGTAGCGTCGGCAGTGGTCGGTTCTCTAATCGGGTTCCTGTGGTGGAACACTTCACCAGCCCAGATTTTCATGGGTGACACCGGTTCCCTCGGGCTCGGCGGCGCCTTAGCAGCCCTCGCAATTCTCACCCGTACCGAACTTTTGCTAATTCCAATCGGGGGTCTTTTTGTTATCGTTACCGGCTCAGTAATCATTCAGAGGGTCTATTTCAAGTTGACAAAATGGAAAACCGGTACTGGCAAACGCGTTTTCTTGATGAGCCCCCTGCATCATCATTTTGAGTTAAAGGGTTGGGAGCAAATCACAATTGTGGTCCGCTTTTGGTTGATTAGCGCTTTGTGTGTGCTGTCTGGCGTAGGCATGTTCTACCTTGAATGGACTTACGCCTAACAATGTCCAAACTGGATTCTCTTATAAGTTGGCACTCTAATTGGAGTGAACTTAGGGTGGCCATTTTCGGCCTTGGAGTTTCTGGTTTTTCTGTGGCCGATACCTTAGCGGAGCTGGGTTGCCGAGTCTTGGTGTTTGCCGATAAGGCGGAGGCTGAATATCTGGATTTACTGGAAGTTCTCGGAGTTGAGGTTCGTATTGGCAATGCTTTTGCCGAAGACAAAGACTCTTTATTGGAATTTTCTCCTGACCTCGTTGTAACTTCTCCAGGTTTTCGCCCAGATTCTGAACAAATTCTTTGGGCTACTCAGAACCAGCTCCCGGTTTGGACCGACATCGATTTGGCTTGGCGACTCAGAGACAAAATCGGTAAACCCGCCGATTGGATCTGTGTCACTGGAACCAATGGGAAAACGACAACTGTCCAGCTCACCAATCAGATTTTAGAAAAGGCTGGACTTAGGTCTGTGGCATGCGGGAACATTGGCACACCAATTCTTGATTGCATCAGGGATGAAATCGGTTTTGATGTTCTCGTTGTGGAGCTATCGAGTTTTCAACTTCACTATCTAGGAGAGATTAAACCGTTTGCGGCGGCGCTGTTGAATCTAGATCTAGACCACTTGGATTGGCATGGCTCATTTGATGCCTATCGCAACGCCAAGGGCAAGGTTTACAGCAATGTTGAAGCGGCCTGTGTTTTCAACGCAACAGACGAAGAAACTCTGCGGTTGGTTGAGGAGGCTGACGTTCAAGAGGGGGCTCGCGCGGTTGGTTTTGGAATAGGCTTCCCGGGTCCATCGAATCTTGGATATGTCGAGGATGTTTTGGTCGACAACGCATTTTCTCCTATGCGCAAGTCGAAGGTCATCGAAGCCTTGGCCTCGTTGGAAGACATTTCAAAGATTGGGGTGACGACTAAACACCTTCTCCAGAACATCGCAGCGGCCGCGGCGCTAGCTCGTTCCTACGGAGTGTCCGCTAAGGCGGTAGCTGATGGGGTCTCGACCTTCAGGCTGGATGGTCACCGAATTGAAATGGTGCTTGAGCTAGATGGTGTGTCCTGGGTTGATGATTCGAAGGCCACCAATCCTCATGCTGCCGAGGCATCACTTAATTCCTTCGAGTCGGTCGTTTGGATTGTTGGGGGGCTCCTAAAGGGCGTCGACATCTCCGCATTGGTAGCTTCAGTGGCACCTAAGATCAAGGCGGCTGTGGTGATCGGGATTGATCGTTCATCGGTTCTGGAAGCTCTTTCAACAAATGCACCAGGTGTGCCGGTTATTGAGATTGGTGATGGTGAAGACGTGATGGCGCGAGCAGTTGCAGCAGCCAGCGGAGTTGCTTCCACTGGTGATACCGTGCTTCTGGCTCCAGCCAGCGCTTCCATGGATCAGTTCAAGGACTATGCAGATCGCGGAAACAGGTTTGTGGCTGCAGTTCTAAAGCTGAATGGGGTAACCGATGGCTAAGGCAAGAAGGGCAAATCTCCCCAGTCTGATTCGCTCCGGCATCACGGGTTTCAGGCACATGACCCAGACTGTGTTTTCCGGACAGTCGGCTGACTTTAAAATCCTGCTCTGGACGGTTATTTTCATGACCGGCGCTGGTGCCGTTATGGTCTTTTCGTCTTCCTACATCGATTCGGTGATTCGGGAAAACAATGTTTTCGGAGAATTGCAATCGCAGTTATTCGGAATAGTCGGTGGCGCTTTTCTGCTGATTGTTTTTGCCTTTTTGAAGCCAGCTACTATTCAAAAACTTGCCAACTGGGGTTTGGTGCTTGGCTTGAGTTTGCAGGCTGCGGTTATTTTCACCGGCTTCGGCGCGTCTGTCAACGGTAACCGAAACTGGCTGGATCTTGGATTCGTGACTGTTCAGCCCTCTGAATTCATAAAAATTGCAATGATCGTGTATCTGGCGAACCTGATTTCAGTAGAACGCCTCTACGCCAGGGAAGATTATCGGTTTTGGATGGTGCCAACCGGCGTGTTTGCAGTTATTGCAATCTTTGTGGGTGTTTTAGGTAGCGACGCCGGTACCACCATCATCATGGCTTTTATTCTCTTTGGAATGTACTACATGGGTGGGCTGCCCTGGAGATACGTGACTCTCCTTTCGATTGTGGCCGTCATTGCCATGCCTCTGCTCATGATCAGCAATGCCTCTCGTCGGGGCAGAGTCATGGCCTGGCTGTTTCCTTCTGCTCCAGACCCAAATGGTTACAACTGGCAGTCCGAACACGCTAAATGGGCCTTCGCTTCCGGCGGTCCTTTTGGAGTAGGTCTCGGTAATTCCAAAATGAAGTGGTCCTGGTTGCCCGAAGCGCAAAATGACTTCATTTTTGCGATTATCGGTGAAGAGTGGGGAATGGTCGGTGCGCTATTCACAATCGGATTGTTTATTTCACTCGGAATAGTTCTATTCCGTATTGCCAAGAAAACAAATGACCCTTACCAGCGTTTGGTTGTTTACGGCGTGACGTTTTGGATCATGGGTCAAGCCTTTATAAATGTGTCTGTGGTTCTAACCATGTTTCCTGTACTCGGCGTCAACCTGCCCTTGATTTCGGCAGGTGGCTCTTCGATTCTGGCAACTTTGATTGCCATAGGAATTGTGCTCGGGATTGAGAGAAACAACTCAATAAGCCCGAGTAAACGACTCGTTCGAAGTGGTGTTCGGAGATGACCAACTACCTACTCGCCGGCGGTGGTACGGCAGGGCATGTGAACCCATTGCTCGCTTTGGCTGAGCATATTCGCAGTGAAGAGCCAAAGTCCTCAGTTGTTGCTCTAGGCACGGCAGAGGGGCTCGAAGCCAGATTGGTACCCCTTCGTAATTTTGAGCTACAAACCATCGAGAGGCTCCCATTCCCCAGAAGGCTAAACGGCTACGCGCTGAAATTTGCGCCAAAGTTTCTGAAGGCTGTCGAGCAGATTCGTGAACTTATTCGCTCGCGCCAGATAGACGTCGTTGTTGGGTTTGGAGGCTATGCCAGCGCGCCAGCCTATCTGGCTGCTCGCCGTGAGAAAATCCCCTACGTCATTCATGAGGCCAACGCCCTGCCAGGTTTAGCCAATCGATTTGGAGCGAGAAACGCGGCGGCTGTGGCTACAACCTTCGAGTCCACCAGGCTTCCCGGAGCAACAGTAATCGGTATGCCGCTTCGGCCAGAGTTGAAATCAGCCCTTGGCGCTCTAAGCAAAGCAGATGCCAGGCTTCAATTGGGTTTGAATCCTGCCCTAACCACACTTTTGGTTACCGGGGGTTCCCTCGGAGCCAAAAGGATTAACGATGGCGTAGCAAAAGCTGGGGATGCTATAGATGCAGCGGGCATCCAACTTTTACACATAATTGGTGGCGCATCGGATCTGGAAGAATCCACTTCAAAATTGATGACTCGAATAAGGTACTGCGATCGAATGGAATTGGCCATCGCAGCTGCCGACTTAGCCGTGGCACGTTCTGGAGCATCAACAGTCTGTGAGTTTGGTGCGTTTGGGCTCCCCGCGGTGTTCGTTCCTTATCCGGTAGGAAACGGGGAGCAGCGGTTCAATGCCGAGCCGCTGGTGGCAGCGGGAGGCGCGATTTTGGTTGATGATTCTAACTTCACAGCTGAATTTGTTAGAGATCAGGTCATCCCGCTGATTTCTAACACTAAACGTCTCAAGCTAATGGCGACAGCAGCTAAAAAAATTAGCATCGTCAACGGCACGGAGAACCTGTTTGAGCTCACGCGGAGTGTGTTGCCGGTCAATCGACGCTCCGACAAATAGTCTTGAGCCGAGGATAATCATGATAAAACCAGACTTTTCGCAACCCGTTCCCGAAGACTTAGGTACCGTGCACTTTATCGGTATTGGCGGTTCTGGCATGAGCGGAATTGCCCGAATCCTGCTCGGTATGGGACACCGAGTCACCGGCTCGGATTTGAGAGACACAGCTAATGTCTCGGCATTGCGTGAGTTGGGAGCGACGATTCACATCGGCCATGACGCTAAAAACCTAGGGAATCCGGATACGGTGGTCGTTACTTCGGCGCTCTGGCCAACGAATCCCGAGTATCTTTTGGCAAAAGAACTTGGAATTCCAGTTCTCCATAGATCCGCTGCCCTTGCTTACCTAACTACCAAACACCGTCTGGTCGCAGTGGCCGGCGCCCATGGCAAGACTACGAGCACCGGAATGATAATCACCGGTCTGTTGAGGTTAGGTGTCGACCCCAGTTTTGTTAATGGCGGAGTCATAGCAGAATTAGGCGCTTCGAGTGCCAGCGGCAGAGATGACCTGTTTGTAATTGAGGCCGATGAATCAGACAGCTCATTCTTGCATTACGAGACTGCTGTAGCACTAATCACAAACGTCGATCCAGATCACCTGGACCACTACGGGTCGCTCGAAGCATTTGAGAATGAATTTGCCAATTTTGCACTCGGAGCAAAAGAGTTTGTCGCGATTAGCTCCGACGATCCGGGTTCAGTTAGAGTCACCAAGTTACTTGGCGAGAAGCGCGTGCTCACTTTTGGGCAATCGGCGGATTCTACGGTCCGGCTCTTTGATGTCGATGCCTCCGGTGCGCGAGTTTCTTTCAAATTGTCTTTTGAGAATGAGACTTACGAAACGACCCTGAACATTCCAGGCTTACACAACGCCGTCAATGCAGCTGGGGCTTTCGCGGTCTTAGTTGGTCTTGGCTTCAATCCAAGAAAAGTGCTTGAAGGAATTTCTACTTTCCGCGGCACTGAACGACGGTTTGAATTACATGGAATCAGGCGTGGCGTTAGCGTCTACGACGATTTTGCTCACCACCCCACCGAAGTGGCGGCTGCTCTCACGGCTGCTCGCGCTGTGGTTGGGGAGGGTCGGTTAATCACCGTGTTTCAGCCTCATCTTTACAGTCGAACAAAGTTGATGCACCGAGAATTTGCCGAGGCGCTAGCTCTCAGTAATCAGGTTGTGGTGATGGATATCTACGCTGCCCGCGAAGATCCGGAACCGGGGGTGACCGGTCAACTTGTTTCAAACAGTTTTATCGATTCCAGTAAAGTTCACTACGTTCCGC
>Ga0208595_1000298_pt1 | contig 19279 bp, 19 predicted proteins | sample LakMenEpi28Jun11_FD_150742 | JGI IMG/M metagenome (GOLD analysis project Ga0208595, IMG submission 150742) | Freshwater microbial communities from Lake Mendota, WI - 28JUN2011 deep hole epilimnion (SPAdes) | ecosystem: Environmental > Aquatic > Freshwater > Lake > Epilimnion/Euphotic zone ...
TTAGTGCTCATCTGCCAAGGCCAACTGAATGTAGACCGTGGTTAGAAGAGTAAAAACATAGGCCTGTAGAAACGAGACCAAGATTTCGAAGACAGTGAATGCGAAGCCGAAGACGAAGGTTCCGGCTCCGAAGAACTTGAAGAAGCCGTCGGCGTTGAAGAAGAAGAACTGGGTCGCAGAAAAACAGAGCACGAGCAGAAGGTGCCCGGCAATCATGTTCATGGTGAGACGAAGAGCCAGGGTAACCGGGCGCAAGATAAAGGTCGACAGGAACTCGATCGGGGTTACTAAGACGTAGAAGGCTTTAGGTACGCCAGCAGGAAAGAGATTGTTCGTGAAGAACTTCATGCGGTGCTTCTTCACGCCCGCGTAGATAAAGGCAAAGTAGGCGGCCAGCGCCATCACCATTGGCAGACCGATAACCGAGGTTCCGGCGATGTTCAATCCAGGGATGATGCCGGTGATGTTCATGCCGAGCGTTACAAAGAAGATTGTCGCGAGAAGCGGCAAGAAGCGATCGCCGTCTTTCTCGCCAAGTTGCTCGTGAGCGATGCTCTTGCGCACGAAGTTGAGCGAGATTTCACCCATCAACTGAAAACGCGATGGAACCAGGATGTTCTCTTTGTAAGCCTTCTTGAACTTTGAAGTCCAGAGCCAGAACAGAACTACGAGCGCGGTCATCACCAGGAGGCGAATCAGCATGATTCTGTTTAGTTCAAAAGGTGTGCCAGCAAAGAAAATCGCTTCTGGATAGAACTCCATGATTGAAGGAGCGCTGAATTCGCCGTCTTTTGACTCAGAATATGTAGCCTGAGTTAGAAGAGAAAGAGCGTTAATCAACGGCGGTGTTCTCCTGAGTCGGGGCAAGCTTTAGCCACTTGCGGCAGGCTGGTTTCGAATATCCTAACAGCATAAATTCGGGCAAAAATGCGCTTGGCGGGCTGGCAGCGCCGATTCTCAGCGTTTGTTTACTTTGACTCAAAGCTCGGAATTCGAGCCTTTGAGAAGACGATGGCGTCGAGAGCCAAACTGCCCAAAATCGAGACCACGAGGCTGCCGAAAAGCACCGGGCCAACGATGAAGTCGGCGGTTCGCAGGCTAGCCACCAAGACCATAAAGCCAATCAGTTTGACAAGCCAACCACCCAAAACGACCCCGAAGAAGCCGCCGAGCGAGAGTTTGCCGCCGATCCAAACCGACAGTGCCGTCATCGAGACGAACACGAAAGCCATGGCCGCTCCGATTAGTGCGCTAACCAGGCCATTGGTCGAGGCCACGAGGTATCCGATAACTCCGCCGACCGCAGCGATAGCGCCAATCAGAAGAGCGCCCTTCTTGAGAATGCTCGAAAAGAGCTGCCCCATTGAATTGCTCATTTTTTTGCTCCCCTACGTTTTTGCACTATCGGCCAGAGCGTGAAGGTGCTTGCCGCAACGGTTCCCAAAGTAACAAAAAGAACAATGCCCTGCACCGGTAGGAAGAAAAACATCAGGCAACTCAAAGAAATGAGTGCGGTCCAGATATAGAAGACGAAAACCGAGCCAACGTGTGAATGCCCGAGATCTTGCAGGCGGTGGTGAATGTGCTGGCGGTCTGCCGCAAATGGTGACTTGCCGGCGCGCAACCTGCGAAGCACGGCGAGTGTGAAGTCGAGTAGCGGCAGCACCAGAATTGCCAACGGCAGAATCAACGGGATGAACGCGGGCAATAGGTCTTCTTTGCCGGCCATGTGCGGATCGATTTGACCGGTCACGGTTAGTGCAGAGGTTGCCATGAGCAGACCGAGAAGCATGGCTCCCGAGTCACCCATGAAGATTTTCGCCGGCCGCCAGTTGAGCGGCAAGAAACCGACGCACATGCCGATGACTATTGCCGAGAGCAGCGATGCGAGGTTGAAGTAGTTCGACGGAGAGGTCTCTTGAGCCAGCAGGTAACTGTAGACGAAGAACACCAGGGTTCCGATGAGCACGACACCGCTGACCAGTCCATCCAAGCCATCAATGAAGTTGACCGCGTTCATAACCAGAACCGTCAGAAAGACGGTGACAACCAGGGATGTGCCGAAGCTTCCGATGGTTAGCCCGGCGATCGGCAGAGAAATGATTTGCACGCCCTGCCAGGCCAGCACGCCGGCAACCGCGAACTGACCGGCGAGCTTGAGCGTCCAGTCGAGGTCGTAGAGGTCATCGAGAAAACCGATCAGGGTGATCATGAAGGCGGCGGCGACAATTGCGATTATCTGTACCGGCTCGGCGAAGACGCTCTTGAACCAGCCGAAAGCGCCGGCAGCAGCCAGGGCGACGACGAATCCGCCGAACATTGCCACACCGCCGAGCCTCGGGGTTGGCTTGGTGTGAACGTCGCGCGCGCGAATCTGCGGATACAACTTGTAGCGGTGAGAAATCTTGAGCGTCAGCCAAGTGAGCAGGAAGGTGACGACAGCGCTAATCGCGGCAATCAGAAGATAGGCGCGCATTATTTATCGACTTCGAACAGGTCGCCGACAACGGTTTTTAACTTGGCCTTCTTCAAGGCACCCAGGCGAATGATTCTTACTTTTCCTTCGACAACTACCTCGCCGTTAACCACGGTCTCGGTAATCGAGGTGAGATCGAGAATTGTCGACGCCTCACCCTTTGGTGATGGGCCGCCGTCGAGATAAGCGGCAACACTGTCGCCAAGGTAGGCCTCACCCTGCTGGCAGGTTGTCGCAGCCGGTTCACCCGTGAGATTTGCGCTCGACACGGCAAGTGGCCCGGTTTCTTCTAGCAGCGCTAGAGCAATCTTGTGGTCGGGCATGCGCAGAGCAACCGTGCCCTTGGTCTCACCGAGGTCCCACTGCAAAGAAGGCTGGGCTTTGAGAATCATGGTTAGCGCGCCAGGCCAGAACGTGGTGGCTAACTTGCGGGCAATCTCGGGAACAAACTCGGTGAGCGCATCGAGTTGGTTCATGCTTGAGATCAAAACGGGTGGCGGCGACTGCGCCGTGCGACCTTTCGCATCCAGGAGTGCTTGCACACCCTTGTGCGAGAAGGCGTTGGCGGCTATTCCATAGACGGTATCGGTCGGTAAAACCACAAGTTCGTCTCGCTGCAGGGCAATCTTTGCCAGACGCATTCCGGTTAGCAGGTCGGTGTCAACGGCGCAGTCATAAATTCTCTGCATGCAACCGCCTTTCGCTAACCCTTTCGCGCAGAAACAGCGCGGTCTTTTTGATTCAAATCCTTGTGGGCTCTGACCTCGGTGAACCCCTCCGCCAATAGTAATTGACCCACTGCTGCCGACTGGGTGTCTGCGTGCTCGATGACCACCAGGCCACCACGAAGCAATAGACGGTCAGCAGCAGCGATAGCAACGCGAACCACGTCGAGTCCGTCTGTTCCACCGTAGAGAGCGAGCTTGGGGTCGAACAGGTGAACCTCTGGATAAACCGGCACCATCTCATTTGGAATGTATGGCGGATTCGAGACGACTACAGAAACCGAACCATTCAGAGCATTGAAGGCATCTGACATGTCGCCGAGCAGCAACTCGGCGCCCGGGTAGCGATCGAAATTCTGGCGTGAAAACTTGTAGGCATCTGGCGAGAGCTCGACTGCATGCACTTGGGCCTTGGCAACCTCCGTGTGCATCGACAGGGCAATGGCACCCGAGCCGGTGCCGAGGTCGACAGCGATTGGCGCTTCGAGTTCGCTCGCGCGCAACTCGTCAATCGCAATCTGAACTACAACCTCTGTCTCAGGCCTTGGAACAAATACTCCCCTGCCAACCGAAAGTTGCAACTGCCTAAAGTAGGCAAAACCGGTGATGTGCTGAAGCGGCTCACGAGTAAATCTGCGAGCACTGTACTCGGCGAATAACTTGGTTTGCTCTTCGGTCAAGATGAATCCGGTGAGCAGAGCGGCCTGAACTTCGCCGCGGCTGAAGTTCAAAATGTGAGCGGCGATCAGCTCGGCATCAACCTGCGGAGTTTCGATTTCGGCAGCCGCAAACTTCTGAACCGCGTGAGAGACAACTTCGCTTAGCAAAACCTCGCCCATTGGGTCTACCGATTACTTGTCGGCACCGAGAGCGGCGAGGCGTGCTTCTTCATCAACCTGGATGGCCGACTGAACCACGGGCTCGAGAGCGCCATCCATGACCTGATCGAGGTTGTAAGACTTGTAACCGGTGCGGTGATCTGCGATTCGGTTCTCTGGAAAGTTGTAGGTGCGAATGCGTTCGCTGCGGTCTACCGACTTAACCTGAGACTTTCTTGCGGCCGACTGCTCGGCCTCGATGGCCTCCTGCTGAGCCGCGAGAATTCTGGCGCGCAAAACACGCATCGCTGCCTCACGGTTTTGTAGCTGAGACTTTTCGTTCTGCATCGACACGACGATGCCGGTCGGCAAGTGAGTAATGCGAACAGCAGAGTCGGTCGTGTTAACCGACTGGCCACCGGGGCCACTCGAACGATAGACATCGATTCGAAGATCGTTCTGACTGATTTCGACTTCTTCTGGGGCGTCAACCTCGGGAAACACCAGCACTCCGGCAGCCGAGGTGTGAATGCGTCCCTGAGTTTCGGTGACCGGCACGCGCTGAACACGGTGAACGCCGCCCTCATACTTCAGGTGCGCGAAGACACCCTGCGCAGGGTCTGTGGTGTTCGACTTGATGGCAATCTGAACGTCTTTGTAGCCGCCCAGGTCAGACTCGTTCTTGTCGAGAATCTCTGTCTTCCAACCCTTTGAGTTGGCGTACTGGATGTACATGCGAAGCAGGTCAGCCGCGAATAGCGCAGACTCTGCGCCACCTTCACCCGCCTTGATTTCCATGATCACATCACGACCGTCGTCTGGGTCACGCGGAATCAGCAGGCGACGAAGTCTCTCGCTTGCAGCGGTCAACTTCTCTTCTGAAGCCGGAACCTCATCGGCAAAAGACTCATCTTCTTTCGCCAACTCACGAGTGGCCGCGAGGTCATCCGTGAGCGTGACAACCGCGTTGTATGCGGCAACAATTGCGCCTAGCTCGGCGTAACGACGATTTAGTTTTTTAGCCAAGGCTGGGTTGGCGTGCACGCTCGCCTCAGACAACTGGGTCTGAAGTGCGAGGTGCTCCGCTAGCAGAGGCTGTACCGAATCGAGCAATTTTTAGTCCTGGTCTGAACCTGACGGAATCGGCATTGACTTCTGAACCTGCATCAGGAATTCGACGTTGCTCGAGGTCTCCTTGAGTCGGTTTAGAACCAACTCGAGGGCCTGCTGCTGGTCTAGACCGGCAAGCGCGCGACGAAGCTTCCAAACAATCTTGGTTTCGTCTGGTGCCATAAGAATTTCTTCACGACGTGTGCCCGATGCGTTGACATCGACGGCCGGGAAGATTCTCTTGTCAGCGAGTGCTCGCGACAAACGAAGCTCCATGTTTCCGGTTCCCTTGAACTCTTCGAAAATGATTTCGTCCATCTTCGAACCGGTCTCGACAAGCGCGGTGGCAAGGATGGTTAGCGATCCGCCATCTTCGATGTTTCGAGCTGCACCGAAGAAACGCTTCGGTGGATAGAGCGCCGCAGAATCGACACCACCCGAAAGGATTCGACCCGAAGCTGGAGCGCTCAGGTTGTAGGCACGACCCAAACGGGTGATTGAGTCGAGCAGAACGACAACATCGTGACCCAGCTCAACCAAACGCTTTGCGCGCTCGATTGCCAACTCGGCAACCGTGGTGTGATCTTCTGCAGGGCGGTCGAAGGTCGAGGCAATAACCTCGCCCTTTACGGTGCGCTGCATGTCGGTTACTTCTTCTGGACGCTCGTCAACCAAAACAACCATCATGTGAACTTCAGGGTTGTTGGTTGAAATTGCATTTGCGATTGCCTGCAAGACCAAAGTCTTACCTGCCTTCGGAGGCGAAACGATTAGACCGCGCTGGCCCTTACCGATTGGCGCTACCAAGTCGATGATTCGTGTGCTCAGGCGGTTCGACTCGGTCTCGAGACGCAAACGGCTCTGCGGGTAAAGCGGAGTTAGCTTACCAAACTCAACACGGTTGGCAGCCTCTTCGAGAGTCTGACCGTTCACCGAGTCGATTCGCACGATTGCGTTGAACTTCTGACGGCCTTGGCTGTCGCCCTCTTTTGGCTGGCGGATAGCGCCGACAACGGCGTCACCCTTGCGCAGGCTGTACTTCTTTACCTGGCCGAGAGAGACATAGACGTCGTTCGAGCCAGGCAAGTAACCGCTGGTGCGAACGAAGGCGTAGTTGTCGAGAACGTCAAGAATTCCGGCTACCGGAACTAGAACGTCGTCTGGAGAGATCTCTGGTTCGATTTCGTCGCGGTCGTGGCCCTGGTTGTTGCCGCCACGGTTGCGGTTGCGACCATCGCGGTCGCGGTAGCGATCACGGTTGCGGTTGCGGTTGCGGTTTCCACCACGACGCTCGTCGCTGTAGTCGCGATCGTTGCGTGAATCGTTGCTGCGAGTTTCGTTGTCTTTCGCTGCGCCATCTTTTGCGCCGTCGTTGTTTGACTCGCGCTTCTCACGAGGTTCGCGCTGACGCTGCTCGCGTGCTTCGCGTGGCTCGCGCGCCGGCTGCTCAGCCGACGATGAATCGCCTTCGCTTGAACTCTCTGGTTTGCTTGCGCCGCGGCGACGGGTTGGTCGCTTCTCGCTGGTTGAGTCTGTTGATGCAGCATCGCCTTCTGCCGCTGCGCGACGAGGCTTCTTTACTGCTGGTGTGTCTTGGATTTCATCCATGTATTAATTTCTCTTTCTGAGATTCAGATGACAGGTATTTGTTTGTCATCACCCGCACTGTGCGTGCGTTCGCATTAGATTTGCGAGGGATTTCACCAAAGCGTTCTGAATGAACTGCTGTTTAGTGGTGCAAAGTAACTGTAGCACCCTTAAAGTCGACAGCCAACAGCAAAGCGCGCCACTGTGGATAATTTTTGGCAGCCAGTTTTGCGGCCTCTAGGCGCTGAGCCGGGTCGCTGGAGAGCACCAAGACCGAAGGGCCGGCCCCCGAAACCACTGCAGCGTGGCCGTTTTGGCGCAATAGGTTGATAAGTTCGTGGGTCTCAGGCATGGCTTCGGCGCGGTAGCTCTGGTGCAGGCGATCTTCCGTAGCGGCCATCAGCAACTCCGGGCTTTGGGTTAGCGCAGCCACAAGCAGGGCCGATCTCGAGACGTTGAATACGGCGTCTTCGTGCGGCACCGAATCGGGCTGAAGCGAGCGAGCCTTCTCGGTCGACATCTTGAAATCTGGGATGAGCTCTAGCGGCGATACGCCGCGATGCACGAACAGCTTCTTGGTGTGAGCGCCGGTCTCGTCTTCCCAGGCGATGTTTAGGCTTCCGAACAGGGCCGGAGCCACGTTGTCTGGGTGGCCCTCGAGCTCGGTTGCGATGTCAAGAAGTTCAGTCGAGCTGATTTCAACGATGCCCTCGAGCAAGCCCTTGGCCGCCATGATTCCGCTGACCACAGCTGCGCCAGAAGAACCCATTCCCCTGCCGTGCGGAATGACGTTGTGCGCCTTGATGTGCAAACCCGGCATCTTCTGGCCGAAACGATCGAAAGTGAATTTGATGCACTTGACCACCAAGTTGTTTTCGTCGGTTGCCACTTCGCCGGCACCTTCGCCGGTTACCTCAACCAAAACCTTGTCGCCGGCGACAGCCTCGACTTCTAACTCGTCGTAGTAGGCCAAAGCCATTCCGAGCGTGTCAAAGCCAGGTCCGAGGTTAGCCGAAGTGGCCGGAACCCTAACCGAGACTTTTCTGCCGACGATGCTCATGACTAAACCAGACCCAAACTCTCTGCAACTTCGGCAGCATTGTTGTTGACCACGGTCGGCAAAATGTCGCCACCGTCTTCATCTTTGAGAGCCCAGCCGGCATCCTTGAGACCATGCCCGGTTACCGTCACAACAATCGTTGCGCCAGCGAGCGAATCGCCCTGCTGCGAAGACTTATAGAGCCCGGCCGCTCCGGTTGCCGATGAAGGCTCGACAAAAACGCCAACCTCGTTCGACAGGTAACGGTGCATCCACAGAATTTCTTTGTCGCTAACCGCGCCGAACTTTCCCTGTGAGCATTCCTGAGCGCTGAGCGCGAGATCCCAAGACGCAGGGTTGCCGATGCGAATTGCAGTAGCGATTGTCTCCGGGTTTTTCACGGGTGAACCCTGAACGAATGGCGCAGAGCCTTCGGCCTGAAAACCCCACATCTTCGGAACGCGCTTGATGCGACCCTCATTGAAGTCTTCGAGGTAACCCTTGAAATACGCCGAGTAGTTTCCGGCGTTGCCAACCGGCAGAACGTGATAGTCGGGCGCAAAGCCGAGAGCGTCGAAGACTTCAAAAGCTCCGGTCTTCTGACCCTCGATGCGATCTGGGTTCACCGAGTTGACCAGGTGAACCGCATAGTTGGCAGACAGGCTGCGCGCTAGGTCGAGGCAGTCGTCGAAGTTTCCGCGCACCTGCAAAATCTGTGACTTGTGCGCAACGGCTTGGCTGAGTTTTCCGAGCGCAATCTTGCCCTCGGGAATCAGCACGACCGATTGAATTCCAGCCGCGGCCGCATAGGCTGCTGCCGAAGCTGAGGTGTTTCCGGTCGAGGCACAGATAACCGCTTTGGCTCCCTCGCCAACCGCTTTCGAAACCGCCATGGTCATGCCGCGGTCTTTGAAAGAACCGGTTGGGTTCATGCCCTCGACCTTGAGCATTACGCGCTCGGCACCGACGAGCTTGGCCAGCGCGGGAGCCTCGACCAGAGGGGTGCCTCCCTCGCCGAGCGTGATTACCGGGTTGTCGGCGCTGATGTCGAGCCGATCAAAGTATTCACGGATAACTCCGCGCCACTGGTGCGCCATTAGATTCCTTCTACTCTGATCACAGAAGTGATCGACTCGACGGCATCGCTTGCGGCGAGAGCAGCCACCACGGCAGAAAGTGCTGCATCTGTCGCTTCGTGGGTTCCGATTTCGAGGTTTGCGGTCTTCTTGCCTGGCGTTGGGTTCTGTTCGACAAACTCGATCGATACCTCGTGAGTCGCAAAAGTGTTTGCAATGGCCGCGAGCACACCGGGCTGGTCGGTGGCTTCAAGAGTTATCTGGTAGCGAGTGAAGATGCGATCGATCGGAAGAATCGGCAGGTTGGCGTGCACCGAATCGGCGAGCCCTGGGCCGCCGGCAACGTGACGTTTAGCCGCACTGACCAGGTCACCGAGAATTGCGCTAGCGGTTTGGGCGCCGCCGGCACCCGCGCCGTAGAACATCAGTTGGCCGGCTGATTCAGCCTCAACAAACACAGCGTTGAATGCTCCGCGAACAGAACCGAGCGGGTGCGTGCGTGGAATCAAAGTTGGGTAAACGCGAACCGAAATTCCTTCGACACCAGACTTGTCTGCGTCGATGCGCTCGGCAATCGCCAAGAGCTTGATGACGTTGCCATCACGCTGAGCTGCTCGCATAAGTTCTGGCGTTACGTTTGTGATTCCCTCGCGGTGAACCTGCGCGATCGGAACCTCGGTATGAAAAGCGAGGTAAGCCAAAATTGCTGCCTTCTGAGCGGCGTCGTAACCTTCGACATCGAGCGTTGGGTCTGCCTCAAGATAACCGAGTTCGGTTGCCTCGGCCATGGCGGCTTCGAGCGAGATGCCTGCGGTATCCATGCGGTCAAGAATGTAGTTCGTCGAACCGTTAACGATTCCCATGATTCGCTGAACCTTGTCGCCGGCAAGTGATTCGCGCAACGGGCGAATGATCGGAATAGCGGCGGCGACTGCGGCCTCGAAGTAGAGTTGCGCACCGACCTGCTCGGCGGTGTCGAACAACTCGGTTCCGTGAGTTGCCAGCAGCGCTTTGTTGGCCGTGATGACGTCGCTGCCCGAGTTGAGCGCCTGCAAAATGTAGGTTCTTGCTGGTTCGATACCACCCATGACTTCGATGACAATGTCGGCGCCGAGAATCAGCCCCTCGACATCGGTGGTGATCAGTTCGGTCGGAAAACCCTCGGCGCGTGGAGCCTTTGCATCGCGAACGGCAATGCCAATCAACTCGAGCTCGGCGCCAACCCTGGCAGCAAGTTCGGCCTTGTTCTCGGTGAGCAACCGGGCGACCTGAGCTCCAACCGAGCCGGCGCCCAGTAGGGCCACGCGCAAAGGACGATACTCAATCACGGTCTCACTCTTTCTTCATCGCTTGATAGCGAAGGTCTCTGGTAAACAAGTCTGCCTCGGTTTCGCCCCGAATGATGAGTCTGGCCTCAGAGTTTCTGACGGCAACCACCGCTGGACGGGTTAGAAAGTTGTAGTTATTCGAGAGCGAGTAGCAGTAAGCGCCAGTGGCTGCCACGGCGAGTAGGTCGCTCGGGCTTATGTCGCCTGGCAGGTAGTCGTGGCGAACCACGATGTCACCGCTCTCGCAGTGCTTGCCAACCACTCGCGAAAGTGCCGCCGAGGCTCGAGACGATCGCGATGCCAAGACCGCGTGATACTCGGCTTCATAGAGCGCTGGTCGCATGTTGTCGCTCATGCCGCCGTCTACCGAAACATACTTTCTGACTGCCCCGGCCTCAGAAACATTTACGTCTTTAATAGTGCCGACCGTATAGATGGTGATTCCCGGATTAGCCGCAATCACGCGACCCGGTTCGAATGCCAATCGAGGCACAGCAATTGAATTTCTCTCGCACTCGGTTTTCACGGCGGTGGCGAGCGCTTCGGCAAACTCGTGAATCGAAAGTGCTTCGTCGGATGGTCGGTAGTTAACGCCGAATCCCCCGCCGAGATTGAGCTCGGTAACTTCTTCAACGGTTGAAAGTTCGGCGTGCAGTTTCACGAGTCGGCGAACCGCTTCGATAAAGCCATCGCGCGAGTGAATCTGCGAACCGATGTGTGAGTGCAAACCTAGAAAAGTCAGGTGGCGGTGCGAGCGAATCTTGGCAACCAGCGAAGGCGCGTCGGCAATCGAGATTCCAAATTTCTGATCTTCGCGTGCGGTTGCCAAAAAGTCGTGGGTGTTGGCGTGCACACCGGTGTTGACCCTGAGTCGCACCGGCTGAATCTTGTCTTGAGCAGCGGCGGCGGCAGCGATTCGCTCAATTTCAATTTCGCTGTCGATCACGATCGCGCCTACGCCGGCCGCAATTGCTCGAGCGATTTCTCGGGTCGACTTGTTGTTGCCGTGCAAACCGATGCGCTGCGGTGGAATTCCGCTGGCTAGTGCAGCGGCGAGTTCTCCGCCGCTAGAAACGTCAAGGTTGAGTTCGAGCTCGTCTATCCATGATGCAATTTCGACCGAGAGAAACGCTTTGCTGGCGTAATAGACCTTGGCGGTTGTGCCAATCGACTCGGCCGCGCGCTCAAGGGCTTCTTTGACAGCAGTGGCGCGCTCACGAAAGTCATCTTCGTCGATAACAAAAAGAGGTGTCGAAAAATTGGCAGCCAGGTCGCGAACTGAAACGCCACCGATTGAGCATTCGCCAGTAGGCTGGCGCACAAAATTGCTTGGCCAAACGCGGTCGTCGAGCGCGTTCAGGTTTGCGGGCTCATCGAGCCACTCCGGGGCTAGCGGATTCGACATGGCCTACATCCTCTCCGGTGCGCTGACGCCAAGCAATTGCAAGCCGTTGCGAAGCACAATGCCAGAGGCGTTGTTGAGCCAGAGTCTGGTTCGGTGAACCTCATCGACCGCGTTGCCCGAAAGCGGAGTCACGCGGCAGGCGTCGTACCAGCGGTGATAAACCCCGGCTACCTCTTCTAGATAGCGGGCGACTCGGTGCGGCTCGCGAAACTCTGCCGCCGCCGCAACGACTCGCTCGAACTCGCTGAGCTTTGCCAGCAGGTTGCTTTCGCTTTCGTGGTTCAACAGAGACGGGTCGAAGGTGCTCAGGTCGACACCGAGGGTGGCCGCATTGTTCTCAACCTGTCTTGTGCGAGCGTGCGCATACTGCACATAGAAAACTGGGTTGTCATTGGTCTTCTTGGCAAGCTGCTCGAGGTCGATGTCGAGCGAAGAGTTGATTGATGATCTGGTTAGCGCATAGCGGGCCGCATCGACACCAACGTAACCAACCAGGTCTTCCATGGTGACAACGGTTCCCGCACGCTTCGACATGCGAACCGGCTCGCCATTCTTGACGAGGTTAACCATCTGCCCGATCAGGATTTCAAGATTTTTACCAGGCTCGTCTCCGAACGCGGCACACATCGCCATCATGCGCGGAACGTATCCGTGGTGGTCTGCACCGAGCATGTAGATGCACTGATCGAAACCGCGACTGCGCTTGTCTAGGTAGTAGGCAAGATCGCCTGCGATGTAAGCAGCCTCGCCGTCGCTCTTCAACACGACTCGATCTCGGTCGTCGCCAAATGTTGTGGTTCGCAACCAAAGCGCGCCGTCTTCTTCAAACATGTGACCGAGTTCGCGCAACCTTTCGATTGCTCGCTCTACCGCACCAGAGACATAGAGCGAATTCTCGTGAAAGTAAACGTCGAAGTCGACACCGAAGTCGTGCAGCGATTCACGGATCTCTTGAAACATTTGCTCGACACCGGCGGCGCGAAACTTTTCTTGGGCGTCTTCATCGCTCAAACTCAGAATGTCCTCGGCTGTTTCAGCAAGAACACGCTCGGCGATTTCGGTGATGTAGGCACCCGAGTAGCCGTCTTCGGGGGCTTCTTGCTTGCGAGCCGCGGCCAAGAGTGAACGGGCGAATCTGTCGATCTGTGCCCCGTGGTCGTTGAAGTAGTACTCGCGGGTGACTTCGGCCCCCTGTGCCTCAAAGATTCTGGCAAGAGAGTCGCCGACCGCAGCCCATCGGGTGCCGCCGATATGAATCGGCCCGGTTGGGTTGGCCGAAACAAACTCGAGGTTCATCTTGACGCCAGCCAGTTGGGTAGATTTGCCGAACTGGTCGCCGGTCTCGACGATGGCTTTGGCCAGCTCGCCGGCGGCCTCGGCACTCACAGTGATGTTGATGAAGCCGGGGCCGGCAATGTCGACTTTTGAAACCGCTGCCACCTGAAGCAATTCGGTGGCCAGCAATTCGGCAAATTCGCGTGGCTTAAGGCCAAATCGGGCCGAAAGCTGCATGGCAACGTTGGTTGCCCAGTCGCCGTGGTCACGGTTTTTCGGGCGCTCAATCACCACAGAGTCGGGCAATTCGGCGGCATCGAGTCTCGACTCGGCCACCAATTTGGCCAAGATGCGAACAATCGCATCGCTCAGATCTGCTGGAGTCAAGGGAATTCCTAAAAACGGGCTCGGATGTGCCAATTCTACCGAAAATCGGCCGTTCATCGGCTAGCGATTAAATGAGGCGTCTATCTCTTGCGCGACTTTTGTCCAAACAATCGACTCATCGACCCATTTGGTTGCTGAAATCCAAAACTGATTCGAAACAGCTGTCGGCATCACAGTAGAAGCGTCGAAGCCAAACACCTCGGCGTTCATGAGCGTCGCAGCAGCAACTTGCCTCAAGCGATCCTGGTACTGATCAACAGCGAAAGACTTGTGCGGGGAAAGGAAATTAGTTGACTTAACCATGGTCGTTCCGAATTTGTCGGAAAGTATGAAGTTCAGAACCTTGGAAACGTCACTATCTTGGCTAAATGCTGAGGCTAGATAGCCATCACCCACCACGGCTCTTTTGCCTCCATCTGCAGCCGGAAGAGCAAATGCATTTGCACGAGAGTAATCCCCTAGGGAAATTTCTCCTTTTATGTCCTCTGGAAAAAAGTCTGTGATGAACAGACCCTGGCGAATCAAGAAACATTGACCAGAGTTCTTCCCGCCAGATGTAAACAGCCCGGCGGTGTTTCCAAAGTTTTCGCGGACCATCGCCTTACCGCCGCCGGCAACATTGCCCGGTGATAGAAGCTGTTGGCTGACTTTGTCAGCAGCCATTTCAACCTCGGGTGAATCAAACTTCAAGGCACCTTTGGTCCATTGGTTGTAGCTCTCTGCCCCTTTTTGGCTGAGCAGATAGTTTTCAATCCAGTCCGTGATGACCCAGCCTGTTGCGCCGCCTGATTCGATACCGGCACACCACGGATAACCGCTTCCATCGGACTTAATCTTTTCAATCAAAGAAGTGAGCTCTTGATCTGTAGTCGGAATTTTGTAACCGAGACGATCGAATTCCTGAGGGTTGTAGAAGACAAGAGATTTGACTCCAGTCTTTATGTTGCTTGAAGTTGGAAGCCCGAAGGTTTTGTTGTCAATCTTTGCAACTTGGTCCCAACCGGGTACCAAAGTGTTTCGTATGGCAGCGAGGTCTACTACCTGCTCAAGAGGAATCATTTGTTGCTGGTAGGTGAGAAGAGTTCTGGGGTTATCCCAAATCGCAATGTCAGGCAGAGTCGAATTTGAAATGTCAGTTTGAACCTGACCACCCATATCAGCAATTGGGCTGTAAATTGCGCGAACACCAGAAGAAGCTGAAAAGGCATCGAGCTCTGCCTGGAAGGCCTCCGCTTCTGCTCCGAAGTAAGGGCCGTAGATTGTCACCGTACCATCGCCGGATGGTAGCGCTGGGCCACAGGCGGACAGCGTTGTTGAAGCTGCAATCATTAAGGCAAGACCAGCAATCACTCGCTTGATCTTTATAAATCTGGTTGGTCGCGGCAACAAAATTATTGATGACATTCAAACAGCATATACTTTGAGAGACCCTTGGCCCCCATAGCTCAGGGGATAGAGCGCCGCTCTCCGGAGGCGGAAGCGCAGGTTCGATTCCTGCTGGGGGCACGTGAATTTAACTGAGTTACTAAACGCCCAAGAGTGGATTGCAAAAGTCGTTACCGACGTCGGCCCGCTTTCAGTGCTGATTGTCTGCGGAATTCTCTTCGCAGAGACCGGCTTGCTATTCGGTTTCTTTTTGCCCGGCGACAGCATTTTGTTTCCGATGGGGCTAATGATGGCCACCGGAATTCTCGACTTTCCGCTTTGGCTTGCCTGCCTGATGTTCACCGCTTCTGGCTGGCTGGGCGACCAGACCGGCTATTGGATAGGGCGAAAAGCCGGGCCGGCAATCTTCAGGCGACCAGATTCAAGATTCTTCAACCATCGCAACGTGGAGCGCACCCAAAAATTCTTCGATCGCTTCGGACCCAAGGCAATCATTTTCGCGCACTTCGTTCCAGTCATGAGAACCTTCGTTCCGGTTGCCGCTGGAGTTGGCAAGATGCCATACCGCCGCTACCTGAAGTACAACTTCATCGGAGTTACCTGCTGGGCGACGGGCGTCACCCTGGTTGGTGCGGCCTTGGGTCAGATTCCGTTCGTGCGCGAAAACGCAGTTATCGTGACGGCTGCTTTTCTGATCATCACGACGATTCCGATTATCACTGAGCTAATTAAGGCCCGTCGCGAGCGAAGAAATTAGTTGCTGAAGCGCCATTGCGCGATGGCTCATTGAGTTCTTGATCTCGGGCGGCATTTCTGCGGCGGTGATTTCGAAACCATCCGGAATGAAGACCGGATCGTATCCGTGACCAAAACTCCCCCGCTCCTCGTGAGCAACCCGACCTGGCCAAACTCCCGTGAAACTCTGTTCGCCATGCTCGCTAACCAGAGCAATAGTGCAAACGAATGCTGCGGCGCGATTTTCATCACGGATGTCTTGAAGTTGCGCGAGCAGCAGCTGTCGGTTGGCTGCGTTGTCTCGCCCGCCAGCCCAGATTGCCGTGAAGATGCCCGGTGAGCCGCCAAGGATTTCAACCGCGATGCCGCTGTCGTCGGCTATCGAAGGCAGACCGGTGTGCGCAAAGGCGGCTCGCGCCTTGATGAGGGCGTTCTCTAAATAACTTGTGCCTTCTTCAACCGGCTCCGGACCGTCGTAGCTCACCAGTTCGAGACCTGGCACCGCCGACTCAAGAATCTGGGCGAACTCTTGTAGTTTGCCCTGATTGTGCGATGCGAGAACTAACTTCATGCGATTAGTTAGCCAGCGACTTCTTTTGGATTTCGGTTAGCGATGCGGCACCCTTGAGCGCAAGGTCGAGCAGCTGGTTCAGCTCGTCACGATCAAATGGTGCACCCTCTGCTGTTCCTTGCACCTCGACAAATTTTCCGCTACCGGTAACCACGACGTTCATGTCGGTCTCGGCGCGAACATCTTCTGTGTAGGCCAAATCTAGAAACGCAACCTGGTCGATGATTCCAACCGAAACCGCGGCCACGCTGTCGGTTAGTGGTTTCGACTTGGCGGGAATGTGCTTGTTGACTTTTGCCCACTCAATTGCATCGTGCAGCGCAACGTAGGCACCGGTGATTGCCGCGGTTCGGGTTCCGCCATCGGCCTGCAGAACATCGCAGTCAATCACGATGGTGTTTTCGCCAAGTTCGCGAACGTCGATGATGGCGCGAAGCGAACGACCGATCAGTCTAGAAATCTCGTGCGTTCTGCCGCCGACTTTTCCCTTTACCGCTTCACGATCGTTGCGGTCGTGAGTCGCCCTCGGCAGCATCGCATACTCTGCGGTGACCCAGCCCTCGCCCTTACCAACCTTCCAGCGAGGAACGCCAGGAGTGAAAGAAGCGGTGCACAAAACTTTTGTGCCACCGAATGAGATCAGAGCCGACCCTTCGGCGTGATCACTCCAGCCGCGCTCAATTGTGATCTCTCGCAATTGGTCTGCTGTGCGTCCGTCAACTCTGCTGGTCATCTCTTGCCTCTCTAAGGTGTTACGTGTTCAACGCTTGCGACCTCTGGGCCCAAGAATCTACGAGCCAAAGTTCCGAAAGATTTCTCGTCACCGGTGGCAAGAAAGCGCAGCGAAGGTTTTGTTGTTGCCGTGCGAAGCAGATTGTGCTCAACCAGGGTTCGGTAAACATCTTTTGCGGTCTCTTCGGCACTAGACACCAGAGTCACGTCTTCGCCCATCACATAGCTGATGGCTCCGGTTAGCAGCGGATAGTGGGTGCAGCCAAGCACCAGGGTGTCGACTCCGGCCTCGCGAATTGGGCCGAGGTAGCCCTCAGCCAACTTCAGCAGTTCTGGCCCCGAGGTTATGCCTCGCTCAACGTAGTCGACGAACTCTGGGCAGGCGACACTCGTGATCTTCAAGTCGACCGCAGCAGCAAAGGCGTCGTCATAAGCCCTCGAGGTAACGGTTGCCGAGGTGCCGATAACTCCAACGCGATGGTTTCTGGTCGAGGCAACAGCCTTGCGTGCCGCCGGCTGAATCACTTCAACCACTGGGATGCCACGCGCTTCGGTGTAGCGCTCGCGAGCGTCTCTAAGCACGGCAGCCGACGCAGTGTTGCAGGCTATGACGAGAAGTTTGACTCCCTCGTCGACCAGGCGATCCATGACCGAAATGGCTAAGTCTCTAACCTCTTGGATGCCCTTCGGGCCGTATGGAGAGTTGGCGGTGTCGCCGAGGTAAACGATCGACTCGTTTGGAAGTTGGTCGATTATCGCCCTGGCAACAGTTAGGCCGCCGACTCCGGAGTCGAAAATTCCTATTGGGGCATCGTTCACGCAAATAGTCTAACTGCGGCCCGTTTGAGCGAAGGTAGGCTGGTTTCGTGCTTTCAACCACCGCTCTGATGACCGACCGCTATGAGCTGACCATGCTGCAGGCGGCTCGCCGCGCTGGCACCGCCGACAGGCGATGCGTGTTCGAAGTATTCACCAGACATCTGCCAGCCGGGCGACGCTATGGAGTTGTGGCTGGCACCGGCCGCCTTCTCGAACTGCTGCACAATTTTCGTTTCGACGCCGAGACGCTGGCCTGGCTCAAATCAGAAAAAGTCGTTGACGACGAGACGCTCGAGTGGTTGGCGAATTACAAATTCAGCGGAAACATTTCTGGTTATCGAGAGGGCGAGATTTTCTTTGAAAACTCTCCGGTGCTTACGGTCGAATCGACTTTTGCCGAAGCGGTTTTGCTTGAAACACTGATTCTCTCGATTCTGAATTCCGACTCTGCTGTGGCTGCCGCGGCATCGCGCATGGCAACCGCGGCGAACGGAAGATTCCTAGCCGAAATGGGTGGTCGCCGCGTTAACGAGCACGCCGCCGTGGCCGTTGCTCGAGCCGCTTACATCGCGGGCTTCGACGCAACTTCAAATCTTGAGGCAGGCCGAACCTGGGGAATCAAGACCATGGGCACTGCCGCACACTCATTCGTGCTTTTGCACGACACCGAAGAACAGGCCTTCAAGGCTCAGCTCGAAACCTTCGGAGAACAGACCACTCTCTTGGTCGACACCTTCGATGTCGATTCTGCGGTGCGCAAGGCCATCGCGCTCGCTCCGAACCTCGGCGGGGTCAGGCTCGACTCTGGCGATCTTGGTGTCGAGGTTAATCGAGTGCGAGCGCTGCTTGACTCTCTCGGTGCAACAAAAACCAAAATCACGGTGACCAACGATCTCGATGAATTTGCCATCGCCGCCCTGGCCACTGCCGCGGTCGATGCTTACGGCGTGGGAACATCCGTGGCAACCGGCTCAGGCTCGCCAACCGCGGGCTTCGTCTACAAACTGGTTTCGTTCGAGGGCGAGAACGGGCAGTGGCAGAGCGTCGCGAAAAAGTCGGCTCTAAAAACTAACGTGGGCGGTCGCAAACACGCGATACGTCGAATCGATGCTCACGGCACCGCAACCGCAGAAGTAATTGGGTCTGAAGTTCAGGTTAGCCACGACGCCAATGACCGTGCCCTGACAGTCAACTTTGTTCAAGCCGGTCAGATCAACGAAGAATTTATTGGCAAGGATGCAACCGCTCGCGCGCGCGAGCACCACAAATTAGTTAAGGCAGAGTTGCCACTTCAAGGTTTGCGCCTGATGCGCGGCGAAGCTGCGATTGTGACCGAACTGATCTAGCGAAAGCTACTTGTCAGCTGGCTCATCCGGGTTTGGCATCGATTCGTAAATCTCTTTGCACTCCGGGCAGACCGGAAACTTTTGCGGATCTCTGCTCGGCGTCCAGACTTTGCCGCACAGTGCAACCACCGGCGTGCCCAAGACAGCAGACTCGACAATCTTTTCTTTCTTCACGAAGTGGGCAAATCTTTCGTGATCACCCGGCTCAAGATTCTGAACCTGTTCTTCAAGAAGAGTTGTCGAACCACCTAGTGTTTCGGTTGGGTTTTCGTTCATGGTCCTATCCGAGATCGTCTGCGTTGCCAAGCGTAACCGAGACTTTCACGGTCTTGCCATCGCGAATGTATTCGATTGTGGCCTTAGCCCCAGCGGGTTGCTGGCGCACTGCAGCGGTTAGTTCTGATGAAGATGAAATGGCTCGGTTGTTGAATCGCACAATTACGTCACCCTTGCGAATGCCTGCA
>Ga0208595_1000299_pt1 | contig 19244 bp, 15 predicted proteins | sample LakMenEpi28Jun11_FD_150742 | JGI IMG/M metagenome (GOLD analysis project Ga0208595, IMG submission 150742) | Freshwater microbial communities from Lake Mendota, WI - 28JUN2011 deep hole epilimnion (SPAdes) | ecosystem: Environmental > Aquatic > Freshwater > Lake > Epilimnion/Euphotic zone ...
GTTATACTCAAAGGTGGAGCTATTCGAATGCGATCTTCTGCAAATAAAAACCAATCTGTGATCACACCGTTGGCCACACAATGAGCGGCAATTTTTTTAGTGATTTCTGGTGTTGCAAATTGCAAAGACATCCAAAGTCCTTTGTGTTTTTTATTCAAGATTGCTGGATGTGTTAATGCATCTACCAAATATTTTTCTTTTGCTTTGACCTCATCCATCCAACCCGACTCAAGCAATACTTCTAAGCCTGCTATACCCGCAGCGCAGGCAACTGGATTCCCGCCAAAGGTAGTGATATGGCCTAGTACAGGCGCATAAGTCAAAGTACCCATCATTGCTGGCGAGCTAATGAATGCCCCTAAAGGCAAGCCGGCTCCTAAAGCTTTTCCTGTCAACAAAATATCAGGCACCACGCCATATTGTTCAAAAGCAAATAAGGTGCCTGTTCTTCCAAAACCTGATTGAATTTCATCAAAGATCAATAAAATACAAAGTGCATCGCATTTAGCCCTTAATGCTTTTAACCATTCAGCAGATGCAGCTGTGATGCCAGTTTCGGCTTGCACAGGTTCTACCATCACACATGCAACATGATGATCTATCAATTCGATATCCTCCATGTTATTATACCTTAGATGTATTACATCTGGTAATAATGGACGATACGCATTCCTAAAGTATTCATCCCCCATCACACTTAAAGCGCCTTGAGTACTCCCATGATAAGCCCCATCAAATGCAATCATTCTGGTGCGCTTTGTTACACGCTTTGCTAATTTCATGGCACCTTCTGCAGCTTCTGCACCACTATTGGTAAAATAAATGGATTGTAAATTTTCGGGTAATAAAGACAACAACGCTTTTGCATATTGCACTTGTGGCGATTGAATGAATTCTCCATACACAATCACATGCATGTACTGTTTAATTTGTTGCTCTATCGCTGCAATTACTTTTGGGTGACTATGTCCAATATTGCAAACACTAAATCCTGCAATCATGTCGATATAAGCTTTGCCTTCGGTGTCGTGAATATAAATGCCTTCGGCGCGCGCGACTTCTAGCCCAATAGGCTTAGGGGAGGTTTGGGCTAAATGCTGTAAAAAAAATTGTCTATTGTTTAATCTGGACATTCGGTATAAATTGCAGTACAAAAGTCGCATTTTTATGGCAACCATACTACCCGTTAACGGAAAACTACCTCAAATTGGTGAAAATTGTTTTATTGCTCCCAATGCCACCATCGTGGGTGAAGTCAGCATGGGGGCAGATTGCTCTGTATGGTTCAATGCAGTGATTCGCGGCGATGTGCATTATATCAAAATGGGCGATAAAGTGAATGTGCAAGATGGTGCGATTATTCATTGTACTTATCAAAAACACCCCACTAATATTGGCAACAATGTATCGATTGGTCACAATGCCATGGTGCATGGTTGTACCATTCATGACAATGTATTGATAGGCATGGGGAGTATTGTGATGGATGCCTGTGTAGTGCATTCCAATGCAATTATTGCAGCTGGTGCCGTGGTATTAGAAGGAACAATTGTTGAAGCTGGAAGTATTTATGCAGGTGTACCCGCAAAAAAAGTGAAGATGGTTTCCGAAGATTTAATTCATGGAGAGATCAACCGTATTTCCAATAATTATGTCAAATATGCATCTTGGTTTAGCGATTACAATGACGCACCAGATGCTGCCAATAAATAATTTAGTATTTTTTTTCTTCGATTCCATGCCATAGGTCCACATAGCTAAAAAAGCGTGCTTCAGAAATAATCCCTTTTTCTACAGCCGCTTTCACAGCACATCCTGGCTCATTGATATGCTGGCAATTATTGAATTGACAACCCTGCATTTTAGCACGCATTTCTGGAAAATATTGTGCTAATTCTTCTTTCTCTAAATTCACCAATCCTAATTCACGCATACCCGGTGTATCAATCACAGCGCCTCCTCCAGGGTAATCATACATTTGAGCAAAAGTAGTTGTGTGCATCCCCTTCCCACTCCATCCACTTACTTCCTGTGTGGTTAAATCAAGGTGTGGAAATAAATAATTAATTAAAGAAGATTTTCCAACACCACTATGTCCACTTACTAAAGTTGTTTTGTTTTTCAATAATGCGTCCAATGGTTCAAGACCCATGTTTTGTTCGATACTAATTAAAAACACTTGGTATCCTACTGCCTCATACATCGTTTTTAATTCGGCATACCTTTCTAACTCTTCGTCCTCGTAAAGATCTGCCTTGTTAAATACGATGATTGCAGGAATATGAAAGGCTTCACAAGAAACCAAAAAACGGTCTATAAAACCCTGTGAAGTCTTAGGAGATTTTAATGTTGCCAACAAAATAGATTGATCCATATTGGAGGCGATAATATGTTGTTGCCTCTTATTATGGGGAGACTGCCTGGCCACATAATTATCTCTTTCTATAATATGATGAATCATGACTGCCTGCTCTGCATCCTCCTCCATGGCGCAATCCACCCAATCGCCCACTGCAATTGGATTGGTTGAGGTAATGGCGTCCAATTTAATCACCCCCTTAATGCGGGCTTGACAAAATTGGCCATTTTCTAGCTTAACGCTATACCAGCTACCAGTAGATTTATAGATCCTTGCTTTCATGAAAAACGAAGATAATCAAAGCATCCACAAAATCAATATCTTTGCCCTATGAGTGAATATGAACACGATAAAATAGTGCCCTATGCAGCAAGCAATGCTGCCAAAAAAGAACAGGTTGCTACCATGTTCGATCATATTGCAAAAAGATATGACTTTTTAAACCGCTTTTTAAGCATAGGCATTGACCAAGGTTGGCGCAAAAAAGCCATTAGCTATTTTGGTCAACAAAAAATCAACCATTTATTAGATATCGCTACGGGAACAGCCGACATGGCTTTAATGGCCGACAAAACAATTGCACCAAAAAAAATTACGGGAATTGATATTTCCGAGGGCATGATGCAATACGGCAGAATCAAAATTGCAGATAAAGGTTTAAGCGATCGCATTCAACTAATCACTGGAGACAGCACCGCCATCCCATTTGAGGATCAAACATTTGATGCCGCCATGGTGGCTTTTGGTGTTCGCAACTTTGCCAACTTAGAAAAAGGATTAAGTGAAATTTATAGGGTCTTAGAACCTGGAAGTAAATTGGTAATTCTTGAATTTTCCCAGCCCAGTAGTTTTTGGTTCAAGCCTATTTATCAATTTTACATGAACTGGGTTACACCAACTATTGGTAAATTATTTTCAGGCAACAGGGCTGCTTATCAATATTTAAATGATAGCGTCATTGCATTTCCAGAAGGCGCCGCATTTATTAATATCTTTGAACAAGTTGGATTTAAACAAGTCATTCAAAAAAAATTAACCTTAGGCATATGCAGTATTTATTGCGGAATAAAATAGGCTTAGCAATACTATGTCTATGTATCAGCAGTGCTGCAATAGCACAAAGCGACGAGGTGTTTCAGCCGGACCACGACGATCTTCCATATTATTTTGGAATGAGTATTGGATTTAGCAATAACTATTTAGCATTTAATAGAGCAAACCGTTTTTTGGCAACTGTCAATACTTCAAGTTTAGTCAATCCAAATAGTATTATTGAAATTAATCCAATCAATAACCTCTACTATAATCTTGGATTAGTAGGAACTTTGAGATTAACCAAGCATGTTTTATTAAGAGCCAACCCTACTTTATTAATTATTGGTACAAAAAATGTGATTGATTTTAAAGTGAAGTCAACACCAAATTTGAGTCAGAAATTGAATGTGTCTTCTAGCATCATTCATCTTCCTTTGGCATTTAAGTTTCAATCCGACAGGTATAACGGATTTAGATATACCAATTTAATGAGACATTATATTTTGGTTGGCGGGAAAGTTGATTTTGACTTAGCAAGCAATAAGGCAAGTAAGGTTATCACTCCTTCAACAGGTAATTCGCCTCTACCAGTTACTTATCCAAGTGTCTTAAAAGGTACTGATATGGGCGCGGAGATTGGCGTTGGTTTAAGTTTTTACCTAAGGTATGCCACCATTTCTCCTGAGGTTAAATTTAGCTATGGATTAAAAAACTTAAATCAATTAAATGCCAATTATCCATTGATGAATAACCTAGATAAAGTGAGTTCAAATTTTGTCTATTTCACCATTCATATAGAAAACTAAAATACTTTTTATGTCAAACTACTTAATTAAAAATACCACCATTGTCAATGAAGGTCGTCGATTTGTTGGGGATGTTTTAATTAAGGACGGAAGAATTGAAAAAATAGCCAATCACATTGATGCAAATTTTGCAGTGGAAGAAATTGATGGTACAGGTCAATTTCTTATACCAGGCGCCATCGACGATCAAGTGCATTTTAGAGAACCCGGTTTAACCCATAAAGCCAATATTTATACAGAAGCAAAAGCAGCTGTAGCAGGTGGTACCACGAGTTTTATGGAAATGCCCAATACCAACCCTCCTGTATTTACTCAGGAATTACTAGAAGATAAATACCAAATTGCAGCATCAAACGCTTTAGCGAACTATTCTTTTTTCATGGGTACCTCGCAAGACAATGTAGAGGAGATTTTAAAAACCAATGCAAAGAAAAATGAGGTTTGTGGTGTGAAGATTTTTATGGGATCCTCTACTGGTAATTTATTAGTAGATAATCCAATTGTTTTAGAACGAATTTTTGAAGGCTCTGAATTATTGATTGCTACACACTGCGAGGAGGAAGCCATCATTAAAAAGAATAAAGCAAATTTAGAAGCAACCAAAACCATTTTAGAACCAAGCGATCATCCTATTATCAGAGATGTAGATGCTTGCTTTGAGTCTTCCTTCAAAGCCATCCAATTGGCTAAAAAATTTGATACAAGATTACACATATTGCATATTAGCACTGCCAAAGAATTACAATTATTCTCCAACCTTAAACCTTTGGCAGAAAAACGAATTACTGCAGAAGTCTGTGTACATCATTTACATTTTACTGCGGACGATTATGCCGCAAAGGGTAATTTAATAAAATGTAACCCAGCCATTAAAGCAGCAGAAAATAGAACTGCATTATGGGAAGGATTATTGAATGACCAACTAGATATTATTGCGACAGATCATGCGCCGCATACCTGGGACGAAAAGCAAGAAGACTATGTGCATGCGCATGCTGGATTGCCTTTGGTTCAACATGGCATGATGCTGATGTTAAAGTATGTACATGAAGGGAAATTGAGCATGGAAAAAATGGTAGAAAAAATGAGCCATGCTGTTGCTACTTGTTTTCAAATTAAAGAAAGAGGCTTTATAAGAGAAGGTTATTATGCAGACTTAGTGCTTGTGAAAGAACTGCCTTACACCGTGACAAAAGAAAATATTTTATACAAATGCGGATGGAGCCCATTTGAGGGTACTCAATTTCCTTACAGCATTCAATCTACTTTTGTCAATGGACACCTGGTCTACCATCAAGGTAAGTTCAATGAGGCACAAAAAGGGAGCAGAATACAGTTTACAAGAAGTTAAATGCAGGTAGATAAAACCACCATACTCGATATTGGATTACTGGATCAAAATGAATCTAAAGGGCTGGCAAGTCATTTAGATTTTTGTAAAACTAATGGCGGCAAAGCACATTGGATGCAGCTTATCACAGTGCCTTTAGCTTCCAAGTATGCCATTGAATCAAGGCAATCTGCCTTGCAAATTTTTATTTCAGAGAAGGCCTTTTTGGACCAGATGAAAATTTCCAACGGTACATGTTTAGTCATTGATCAGTTTTATGGAACTGGCTTTTCGCAGATTCCAAAACACATAAGTTTTACGGGCGCTTATTGGTATCAATTTTGGAATAAAACAGACTATGCTTTAATTGCTTATTCTGTGCAGCACTTATTAAATTTTGTTCAATCATTGAATGAGTGGCTTAAAGTGTTTGAGGGATATGCGCAAAATACAGTTTTGAATGCTTTGATTAAACCTATAAAGCAAGGAATCGAAAATCTAGATTGTCTCCATATCAATAGGAATCAATTAAAAAATGACCCTCAAGCTGTGCTAGACTTAGGCTATTTTTTTTATTACCAATACAAAGCACAGATCAAAAACTTACAAGCAGATTTTTATGTGTTAGATGCTTATTATAGTATGGCTAGTGCGATACAGGCATACCAGTTCATTTTCCCTGAATGGGTGGATCAAACTAGCCCCATGATTGAATTTGAGCAAGCGGTGCATCCACTTGTTACCAATGCTGTTGGGAATGATTTAAGCTTAACTGATGAAGCAGGTTTTTTATTTTTAACTGGTGCAAATATGGCTGGTAAAAGTACTTTTATTAAAACCGTTGGACTTCTTGCCTACCTTGCGCATATCGGCATGGGCGTACCAGCAAAAAAATGCAAGCTCAGTATTTTTGATGGGTTAATTACCAATCTAACCACTGCCGATAATGTGCTCAAAGGAGAAAGTTATTTCTTTAATGAAGTTCAACGCATTAAACATACTTTAACGCAGGTCATGGATGGGAAAAAATATTTAGTCCTCATAGATGAATTATTTAAGGGAACCAATATCATAGATGCAATGAAGTGCAGTACAAAAGTGATAGAAGGTTTACAAGCTTTAAAACAATCCTTGTGTATTTTATCTACCCATTTATATGAAATAAGTGAACCATTAAAAGTATACCCACATATTCAATTTTGTTATTTTGAAACTGCAGTCACTGGTAAAACTTTACAATTTAGTTATCACTTAAAAAAAGGTGTAAGCCAAGATAGACTTGGATACCTTATCCTAGAAAGAGAAGGTGTCGTGGATTTGATTGAACGTATAAATACTTAAATACGGTTTCAGTTTTTTGCTATTTTTCAAAGAAACATGCTCGTTAAAACAAGAGGCGCTTCCTTATTTGGAATGGACGCTATCGGGATTCAAGTAGAAGTCAATGTGAGTATGGGTCAGGGCTATTGTATTGTTGGACTCCCGGATACCGCAGTCAAAGAAAGTTTGCATCGTACAGAAATTGCGATCAAGGCCAATGGGTTTCAGATGCCGAGAACTAAATTGGTCATCAACTTAGCACCTGCTGACATCAAAAAAACAGGCCCTGCTTTTGATCTTCCAATAGCCATTGGTATCCTTGCTGCATCGGATCAAATAGTCAATTCAAATGTTTTATCAGATTACTTAATGATGGGTGAGCTTAGTTTAAATGGCGCACTTCAGCCAATAAAAGGGGTGCTTGCTATGGCGATCTATGCAAAAGAAGCAGGTTTATCGGGATTGATTATTCCAACAATCAATGCATCAGAAGCATCTTTGATTGAGGGGCTTAAAGTATTTGCATTTGACCACCTCACCCAAGTCACCCATTTTTGCAACCATCCCGAATCTTGTACACCATTTCAAAAAATTGATACAGACAATGAAACACCAATCAACTACTCTGTTGATTTTGCTTTTATTAAGGGGCAGTTTCAAGCAAAAAGAGCCATTGAAATTGCCGCAGCTGGTGGGCATAATTTGATCATGGTTGGTCCCCCAGGTGCAGGAAAAACATTGCTTGCAAAAACGAGTATAAGTATCCTCCCTGTTATGAGTCATTCAGAAACATTGGAGACAAGTAAAGTATATAGCTTGGTTGGAAAGCTATCCCCGAGCGCTGGACTGATGCAAACCCGTCCATTTAGAAATCCGCATCACTCCTTATCGGCTATTGCTTTGGTAGGTGGCGGATCCATACCACAGCCAGGTGAGATTTCAATGGCACATAATGGCGTTTTGTTTTTAGATGAACTACCTGAATTTAGCAGAGCAGCAATAGAAATTTTACGTCAACCCATGGAAGCCGGATTTGTGAGCATATCTAGGTCAAGACAAACCGTTGAGTTCCCTAGTAGATTTATGCTTTTTGCTTCGATGAATCCCTGCCCCTGTGGCTACTTTAATCATCCTCAAAAAGCCTGCACCTGCAGTCCTAGTATTGTTGGAAAATACCTTCATAAAATTTCAGGGCCATTACTGGACAGGATTGATTTACAAATAGAAGTGGTCCCTGTGACTTATGAGGAACTAACAAATAATAGTATTATTGAAAACTCATTGACCATCCGTAACAGGGTACAAAATGCAAGGGCTATTCAAATAAAACGATATGCTAAAAGACCTGGCATCAATACAAATGCACAAATGCAATCTTATGAGTTAAAAGAATGGGCACAATTAAATGAATCATCTGCTAAATTATTAAAGTTAGCCATGGAGCAATTTCATCTTAGCGCAAGAGCCTATGATCGTATCATCAAAGTGGCTCGAACCATCGCAGATTTAGATGGGTCAAAAGACATTCAAAATCAACATATTAGTGAATCTATTCAGTACAGGATATTGGATCGTGCTGGCTGGGGTCAGACATATTGATATTCTCCTAATACTGTCCAGTCGTTAACATCACCAAGGTGCAAGCTTCAATTGTTTCAATATTTGCGTTGCGCGCTAATTGAACTAATTCAAGATTTTCAGTACCTGGATTAAAAATAATACGTTGAGGCTTGAGTGCAATTATTTGATCATAATATTCGACTTGCGCAGTAGGCCCTAAATACAAAGTCAAAGTATTGATGGAGCCTGGAATTGGCCATTCTTGCTCAATTGACAGAGATTGGATCATGCCTTTTTTAATCCCATAGGGATAAATAGCATGCCCCTTTTCTAATAACATGACAGTGGCCATATAACTATATCTTTCTGGATTGGGAGATGCCCCTAAAACCATGGTAGTATTTGATTGCATAAAACAAATTTATTATTAAAAAATTAAAACTGTTTTTATTTTGTTACAATAAAAGAATGTATTTTTATGAAAATCAACAATCCTTAAAAAACATAAGATCATGGCAAGCAAGAAAAAAGCAACTCCAGCTAAAAAGAAAGTAGCTCCTAAGAAAGCAGTAGCTAAAAAAGCACCTGCAAAGAAAAAAGCAGCTCCTAAAAAAGCAGTAGCGAAGAAAGCACCTGCAAAAAAGAAAGCGGCTCCTAAGAAAAAAGTAGCAGCTAAAAAAGCAGTAGCGAAAAAAGCGCCTGCAAAAAAAGTTGTAGCTAAGAAGGCTGTAGCAAAGAAGGCACCTGCAAAAAAGAAGACTGCTCCTAAGAAAGTTGCAGCTCCAACTGTAGCACCTGTAGTAGCTCCTGTAGTTACACCAACTCTTTTTGAAGCTCCAAGCACGGACAACAATCCAACAGCTTAATTTAAATAGCTTTATATAAATCCCGCTTTATGCGGGATTTTTTATGTCAACAAAAATAAATACCTATGCGCAAGATTCTTGTATTGCTAGTCATCCCATTTTTTGGTTTTTCTCAAATTGGCTCCATTGCAGAGAAGACAAAAAATATGGAATTAAAAAAAGGATTTTATGATTTTTATTGGGATAATTCCAATGGAAAAATCTATCTAGTGGTAGATAAATTGAATACCCCGTTTTTATATGTCAATTCATTACCTGCTGGCCTAGGATCCAATGATATCGGGCTTGATAGAGGCCAATTAGGTGATTCAAGAATTGTCTACTTTAACAGAGTAGGTAAAAAAATATTCTTAACGCAACCTAATCTAGACTATAGAGCTGTTACCAATGACAAAAGAGAACAAAAAGCAGTTGAACAATCTTTTGCGCAATCTATCTTATTTAATTTTACGATCGAAGCCGAGGATGTAAATACATCTGATCCATCGTTGAGTAAAATTTTAGTGGATGCCACCAGCTTCTTTTTAAGAGACGTACATGGTGTGGTAGATCGAATTAAACGCGCAAGACAAGGCACTTATACTATCAATGAAAATAGATCTGCTATTTACATTCAAAACACAAAGAATTTTCCTAAGAATGCAGAGTTCGAAGCTACAGTGACATTTGTTGGGGGATCAGACGCAGGAAGATTAGTGCAATCAGTCACACCATCTCCAGAAGCCATCACTGTTAGGATGCACCATAGCTTTGTAGAATTACCAGATAATAATTACACGCCAAGAAAATATGATATAAGAAGTGGCTTTTTTGGTACGAGTTATTTTGATTACAGTTCAGACATAAGCGAACCAATTCAGCAAATGGTGATCAATAGACATCGCTTAGAGAAAAAAGATCCGACTGCTGCCATCAGCGAAGCGGTTAAACCAATCATTTATTATTTAGACAATGGCACACCTGAACCAATTCGCTCTGCATTATTAGAGGGAGGAAGATGGTGGAACCAAGCTTTTGAAGCAGCAGGTTATAAAAATGCATTTCAATTATACATCCTTCCCGACTCTGCAGATCCAATGGATATTCGTTACAATATGATCAATTGGGTACACCGTTCTACTAGAGGATGGAGTTATGGAGCTTCTGTAGTAGACCCTAGAACTGGAGAAATTATCAAAGGTCAGGTATCATTAGGCTCTTTGAGAGTGAGACAGGACTATTTGATTTTTGCAGCATTACTTTCTCCTTATGTTGCTGGACAACCTGTTTCAGAAGCAATGCGCAAGGCAGCTATTCATCGTTTAAGACAACTTTCTGCACATGAAATTGGGCATACTTTAGGATTACAACATAATTATGCATCTAGCTTCAACGACAGGGCTTCTGTAATGGACTACCCGCATCCAAATATTTTTGTGAATGAAAAAGGGGCATTAGATTTTTCAAAAATTTACACAGACGAAATTGGTCTTTGGGATAAACGTGCCATCACTTATGGTTACCAAGATTTCCCAAATGGCACCAATGAAGCAAATGCATTGAATCTATTATTAGAAGAAAATTCAAAAAATGGATGGCAATTTATTGCAGATGCAGATGCAAGAGCAGCTGGCGGCATGCACCCGAATGCGCATTTATGGGATAATCAAGCTGATGCTGTAGATGGATTAATGCAAACTTTTGCAGTTCGCAATAAAGCAATGCAACAGTTTAACGAAGAGGCTGTGAAAATTGGGACACCTTTAGCACAACTAGAAGACATGCTTGTACCAGTCTACAACTACCATCGTTATCAATATGAAGCAGTTACAAAATTAATTGGTGGTGTAAATTACCAATATAGTGTGAGAGGTGATAAAAATCAAATTCAACCTACTATTCTTTCAAATGCTATACAACAAAAAGCGTTGAATGCAGCTTTATCTACTTTAAGTCCTAACTTCTTATCGATTCCTGAAAATATTTTGCAATTGATTCCTCCAAGACCCCCAATGTATTATGGTGTTGGAGAATTGTTTACAAAAAGAACTGGCTTAAGTTTTGATGCATTGTCACCAGCCGAAGCCTTAGTCGATTTTGAATTGTCTTTTTTATTCAATGCAGAAAGGGCTAATCGTTTAGTACAAAATAAGGCTAGAGCAGGTAGTATGGGATGGGATGATGTATTAGATGCTATTTTAGTGAATACATGGTACGCCCCAACAGTGTCTGGCATGGCAGGATCTATTCAATTACAAACGCAACAACAAACATTAAGCTGGCTAATTGGCTTGAGTCAAAGCAGCGATGCTAATTTTGAAGTAAAAAGTATCTGTGCGAACAGATTGAATAAATTGAAATCAAAATTAACCAGTCTTTCAATAAGCAATCCTAAACTAACAGCGCATTACCAATATGCGATTAGCAGAATCAATGATCCTGAAGATATTATCCTTCCTAAACCTGTAGTCATTCCTCCAGGCGCACCGATAGGATGTGATTTAGATTAAGAAAAATCATTTGAGTTTAAATAAAAAAGCCTCACCAAAATTGGTGAGGCTTTTTTATTACACGAACATTCTTAAAGGCTCTTCTAAATAACTTTTTAAAGTTTGTAAGAAAGCAGATCCTGTTGCACCGTCCACTACTCTATGGTCGCAACTTAATGTTACATTCATCACATTACCTGGAACGATTTGACCATTCTTTACCACGGGCTCTTGTGCAATACCACCTACCGCTAGAATACAAGCGTCTGGAGGGTTAATAATCGCGGTGAATGAATCTATACCATACATGCCTAAATTAGAAATGGTGAAAGTGCTTCCTTCCCAATCTGAAGGTTGTAATTTTTTATCTTTTGCTTTTTTAGCAAACTCTTTTACAGATATACTTATTTCATCCAAAGAAAGTCCGTCTGCAAAACGAAGAACAGGAACTAGTAATCCTTCGTCTACTGCAACTGCAATTCCAATATTCACGTGATGATTTTCACGAATGACATCGCCTAACCAACTGCTATTTACTTTTGGATGTTGTTTTAATGAAAGGGCCACTGCTTTAACAATAAAATCGTTGAAGCTTATTTTAACAGGAGCAGTTTCATTCACTACAGTTCTTGCAGCGATGGTTGCATCCATGTTAATTTTCATGGTTAAATAAAAATGAGGCGCTGTAAATAAACTTTCGCTTAAACGTCTAGCAATCGTTTTACGCATTTGAGATACCGGTGTATCTACAAAACTCACTTGACCAACAAAATTAGAATTTCTTGGAGCCGCTGCTCTTGCAACACTTGAAGTATTGCCTGGCGTATAATTATCTAAATCTGTTCTTGTAATTCTACCGTTTTCACCTGTACCTTTTACAAATTTTAAATCAATGCCTTTTTCTTTTGCAATTTTTTTAGCTAAAGGTGAAGCAAAAATTCTTCCTTCATTTACCACTTGTGTTGTAGAAGGCGTCATCGTATTTGTAGTTGGAGCCGAAGTAGGTACAGCAGGAGCTGTTTGTGCAGCAGGCGCTGGGGTAGCTGCTGTTGATGCTCCACCCTTTATGCCTGCAACAATTGGCGCGATATCCAAACCTTGTTGTCCAATGATACAAAGTAAATCATTCACTAAAATCTTTTCTCCGGCCTTAGCACCTTGGTATAATAAAATACCATCCTTATATGATTCTAATTCCATCGTCGCCTTATCGGTTTCGATGTCTGCTAATACTTCTCCTTTTTTAACGGAATCCCCAATTTGCTTATGCCATCCTGCGATCACACCTTCGGTCATTGTATCACTTAATCTTGGCATCAATACTACTTCTTCCATTGCAGAAAAATCTGCAGTTGGAACAGTTGGAGCAGCTGGCGTCGAACTTGCAGCAGGTGCTGCTGAAGTTTCCATTGTTTGAGCCGGAGCTGGTGTATTTGTAGCACCTGTATTTTGAGCTATCAAAGCAGATACATCTTCTCCTGCTTTTCCAAAAATGGCTAATAAATCGTTTACTTGTAATTTGCCCCCACGAGGAGTTCCTATATGTAATAAAACACCATCTTGATAGCTCTCCAATTCCATGGTTGCCTTGTCCGTTTCTATCTCGGCCAATAAATCGCCTTTTTTTACGGTATCCCCCACATTCTTGTGCCAAGCCGCAACAACACCTTCAGTCATGGTATCGCTTAAACGGGGCATTAATATTACTTCTGCCATAGGTAAAAAGCTAATTTGTAATTGAGTCGTGAAATTACGCTAAAAATGTATTTTTTCCCACCGAAATAGGCAATTTTATAGCAAATAAGGTCAAATTAAGGCATATAAAAGTAAAACCTAGAAGCCTTACTGACCTTGTGCTAAACTATAAGCTTTTTTGTCACCCCACATGCTCAATATTTCAACTGAACTAATCTGCAAATCCTTAGAAAGTGCAGCATATAAGTTCAAAATATCAGATTGAGTAAGCGGATTTGAAGCGTCGGTTTCAAATCGAATACGATATTGATTTACTAGGTTGGTGAAAACAGAACCTGTTGGCCAAACCTGTGTTCCTCTATTAGAAATGGTCACCAATTTCAATTGATCTTTTTCTTGTTTAATTGCAACAGCAGCCAAGTCATTTGGTTGTAATGTGGTTTCAACAAAGAAATCTGCTCCAACAACTTTATGTGCTTCATTTTTTGAACTTAGCAACATAGGGTTTTTTGTAATAGCACTATTGGTAGGAACAAAATCAAAATCTTTTAAGCTAGGTTTAGGGTTTTGTGTTGGTTGTTTTCCAAAATTATCAATGATGGTCTGTGCAAAAACAGTCGTATTCACAGAAGGTATAGACTTATCACCAAAATCACCTGTATGTACGCCCGACTCCAATGTATACAATAATGCATTTTCAATCATGACTGCTTTTTCCATCATACCTAAATGGCGCAACATATTTAATCCACTCAATAATAATGAAGTAGGATTAGCAATGTTTTTACCTGCAATATCTGGTGCAGTGCCATGTACTGCTTCAAAGATAGAAATATGATCGCCAATATTTGAAGATGGCGCAAAACCAAGTCCACCAACTAATCCAGCGCATAGGTCACTCACTATATCTCCTTGTAAATTCGTTAAAACAATCACATCAAATAAGTCTGGACGACTTACCAACTTCATACATAAGTCATCTACAATAACATCATCCGCTTTTAAATTTGGATATTCTTTTGCAATCTCATTGAATACTTCTAAGAAAAGACCATCTGTTAATTTCATGATGTTGGCCTTATGCCCACAAGTAATTCTTCTTGCACCTTTTTTTTGTGCCATTTCAAATGCGTAACGAATTACTTGTTCACTTCCGCCTCTTGTAATAAATCTTCTTGCAATGGCTACATCTTGTGTTAACATGTGTTCGATACCACCATAAGTGTCTTCGATATTTTCACGCACAATTGTTAGATCAATATTGATACCCGCTTTACTAAAAACTGTATCTACCCCACTTAATGTTTGAAATTTTCTGTCGTTCGCGTAAGTGTTCCATGTTTTTCTTGCAGTTACATTGACACTTTTAACACCTTTCCCTTTTGGTGTTTCCATAGGACCTTTAAACAGGATCCCTAATTGCTCAATTGCCTCTTTAGCTTCTGGGGTCATCCCAATACTAAATCCTTTGTCAAACACCCATTTTCCCATGTCTACATACTGGTATTCCAATGGCACTTTAGCCGCATTGAATACACCTAATACTGCTTCCATAATCTCCGGACCGATTCCGTCACCTTTAGCTACAGCTATCTTCATTTTAGTCAGTTTTTTAGTAAAAAATGGATTTGAAACTACATTTTGCAATCGCCTGCGCAAAGTTAGGTGAGTTCATCCTGCTTAAAAAAAAATAGACCTTTTTTTTAGGTAAGCTGAGCAAAATATTTCCTAATTTTATCCAGCAGTATACTCTGCAAGTTACTTTTGATCAGAACGGTCATGATTTCTACCATTTCAGAAGGAATAGAAGTAAGTGTTGAAACTTTTTACCAAAAAGATTATAGCAACCCTTTACAGCAAGATTTTATGTTTGCTTATCGCATTACCATTGAAAACCACAATTCATTTCCAGTAAAACTACTCCGTAGATTTTGGGAAATATTCGACAGCAATGGAGAACATAGAGTGGTTGAAGGTGAAGGCGTGGTAGGTGTTCAACCTCTAATTATGCCAGGTAAGCAGTATCAATATGTGAGTGGTTGTAATTTAAAGACCGAATTAGGTAAAATGCAAGGCTACTATAACATGGAAAATGTTGAAAATAGGGAAGCTATTCAAGTTAAAATTCCTGCATTCAAAATGATTGCTCCAGTTAAATTAAATTAAGCCATACGGTGAAAGGCTTAAAATATTTTATTTTATATATAAATTATTTTTTAGGACTAAAAATCGATAGAAGCTTGATCAAATATGGTCTTTGCAGGTGTTTTCAATAATTGATTGAGGTCATTTTTTATCTTTCCTTCTTGTTGCTTCATCCAAGATTTTACAATTTCATAGCCAATGTATTTACCCACATTGCCTGGTATGTCTTCTCCAAAATAATCGTTATAAGGCGCTTCTTTTAAGATGGCAGTTGTTAAACTTGGATCTACAGAAAAAAGCCTGTTTTGACTTGATAAAAAACTCCAAATATCACTTTTGTTTTCTTGGATTGCTTTTAACTGATTGCTTGTATATCCTAATAATAGTGTGTCAGAAGCAGTTGGCATACATTGGCTGAGTATGTATTGACGCTTTCCAATTTCAATCATTTGTTCTATCAACTGTTTTCCATTTATTGCGAGTGGATCATAGTCGTTTAATATATTTTGTAAAGAATTTACAACAATATATTCTGGCGCAAACTGACGACTAATATATGTTGGGTAGATGGTATTGATTTGTTCGGAATAATACCAACTTGATTCCGCACCCATATACAATTGAAGTCCGATAGCTAGTCCATCTTTTGTCACCACATTTCCATAAGTTTCCAGCGGCCCAATAAAATAAATTAATTGCTTTGGCAAGGTATAATTGGGAAAATAAAAATGGAATCTTTTTAAAGCTGCTGCTATTTCTGGACTGGCTTTTTTTGGTGCTTGTATTTTAGTTGTTGCTTGAAAGATTGGGAGATAGGCTTTATAGTAAGCCAGTATTTTTTTGGACTCCTTTTTTGGAGAAAGCATTAAAATTCGGTCAAAATAATCTTCTGAAAATTGAGGGTATTGTTGGACCAATTTCGCTAAATCTGACTCAAAATGCAAGGTATCCATGGCAAAGAAGGCACTATCAAATCGAATTTCGGTCATCTTTGGGCTTGGTGCAAGCTCAGCAGGATCTTGAGCAGGACTTGAACATCCAACAAGGGCTAGCCCTATCAATCCATACAATAAAACGTTTATTCGCATCCTCGAAAGTACAAAAAAAGCGAGGTTATTTCTTTTAAAAACCGACCTTTGGTCCATGAAAATTTGTATCGCCCAGCAGAATTATCATATTGGCAATTTCGAGGCCAACACAAAACAGATCATTGACGCAATTGAGCGCGCAAAGCAACAAGGTGCTGATTTAATTTTATTCAGTGAAATGAGTGTTTGTGGTTATCCTGCAAGAGACTTTGTAGAGTTCAATGATTTTATCAATCAATGTTATGCTAGTGTGGATACCATTAGAAAAGCAGCAGACACCATTGGAGTTCTGATTGGGGCTCCTGCACATAATACCAATGAAAAAGGAAAGCCTTTATACAACGCAGCATTTTTTTTATACGATCAAAAAATACAAGCAGAGATTCATAAAACATTACTACCTACTTATGATGTTTTTGACGAGAATCGATATTTTGAACCAGCAAGCGAGTGGAAAGTAGTTTCCTTTAAAGGAAAAAATTTAGCGATCACTATTTGTGAAGACATTTGGAACCTTGGAGACAATCCTTTGTATACGATTTGCCCAATGGATAAAATGATGCAACAATCACCAGATATTTTACTCAATCTGAGTGCATCGCCATTTGATTATACCCATGACGAAGATCGTAAAGCCACCATTAAATCAAATGTGGTAAAATATAAAAAGCCTTTATTCTACTGCAACGCTATTGGAAGTCAAACAGAAATTGTATTTGATGGTGCTTCTTTGGTATTTGATAAAGATGCAAATCTATGTGGCGCTTTGCCCATGTTTGAATCTGCTATACAAATTTTTGAATGCAATGACGATGGCAGCATCAATGCGCCAATACTTGAACCTGCAGCATCTGTGCCAAGCAAGGAATTAAATCCTTCAAATCTTGTACCTGGATTAAATATCGACCAAGTGTATAAAGCACTGGTACTTGGAGTGAAGGATTATTTTAATAAGATGGGTTTTAAAAAAGCAATTCTAGGTTCTTCTGGAGGGATTGATTCTGCTGTAACCCTTGCCATAGCATGTGAAGCACTTGGTAAAGAAAATGTATACGCTATTTTAATGCCTTCTCCTTATTCAACTGAGCATTCTGTAAATGATGCAGTTGAGTTAAGTAAGAACTTAGGCAATCCATACGATATCCTTCCTATTAAAGAGGTGTATGAAAGTTTTTTGCATACTTTAAAACCAATTTTTAAAGACTTACCTTTTTCTTTAGCAGAAGAGAATATCCAAAGCAGATCCAGAGGAAATTTACTCATGGCCATTGCAAATAAATTGGGCTATGTATTATTGAATACTTCTAATAAAAGTGAATTAGCAACAGGCTATGGTACATTGTATGGTGATATGGCTGGTGGATTGGGTGTACTAGGAGATTGTTATAAATTACAAGTGTATGAATTAGCCAACTATATTAATTCAACAAAAGAAGTCATCCCGAAAAATATTATTGAAAAAGCACCAAGTGCAGAATTGAGACCAGATCAAAAAGACAGTGATAGCTTACCAGACTATGCAATATTGGATCAAATACTTTACCAATACATTGAAAAACGTGCAGATCCTGCCAACATCAAAGCACTTGGATTTGATGCAGCATTGGTAGACCGTACATTAAAAATGGTCAATACCAACGAATACAAACGCAATCAATTTTGTCCTATTATTCGGATATCGCCAAAAGCATTCGGCGTGGGAAGAAGAATGCCTATTGTTGGAAAATATTTAAATTAACGTATGAAAAATAAAACGATGATTGGTTTAGCCAGTGTATTACTTTTTTTAAGTTTAAATACAGTGGCCCAAAAAACAGCACCCATTTTGCCAGGCGCTTATCAAACAACGCAGTATTTACCACTTTTAAAAAATAAAAGAGTAGGCTTGTTTACCAACCACACTGCTACAGTAGGTAAAAAACATTTGATAGATACTTTACTTGCAAGTGGGATTCAAATACAAAAAGTATTTACACCAGAACACGGCCTTAGAGGCACGGCAGATGCAGGTGAAAAAACCAAGGACGGGATTGATGAGGCAACAGGTGTAAAAATTGTTTCACTCTATGGAAAAAAATATGGACCTAGTGAAGCAGACCTTACCGATATAGATGTGTTGCTATTTGATATTCAAGATGTGGGTACACGTTTTTATACTTACATATCCTCGCTTCAATATTATATGGAAGCAGCATGGGCCAATAATAAGCCGTTGGTTATTTTAGATCGTCCTAATCCAAATGGGCACTATGTAGATGGACCTGTATTAGAAAAACCCTTTAGTAGCTTTGTTGGCAAAAAGCAGATACCTACTGTGTATGGCATGACAATTGGCGAATATGCAAAGATGCTTGTTGGTGAAAAATGGTTGACTGCACCAGCAGATAGCAATATCAATAAAACAGGAAGTCCGCTACAATTCACTGTGATTGCTTGTAAGAATTACGACCACAAATCAATGTATACTTTTAATATTGCCCCATCTCCAAACTTACCAGACATGAATGCCATCTATTGGTATCCAACTACCTGTTTAATAGAAGGGTCGGTGATGAGTGAGGGCCGTGGTACT
>Ga0208595_1000301_pt1 | contig 19203 bp, 12 predicted proteins | sample LakMenEpi28Jun11_FD_150742 | JGI IMG/M metagenome (GOLD analysis project Ga0208595, IMG submission 150742) | Freshwater microbial communities from Lake Mendota, WI - 28JUN2011 deep hole epilimnion (SPAdes) | ecosystem: Environmental > Aquatic > Freshwater > Lake > Epilimnion/Euphotic zone ...
TATGAAGCGATTAAAACGTTGAGTAATAAGCTTGATATTTATATAGATTATTTCTCAGATGCTTTGGATATCGATGAGCAAAGCCGATATGAAGAAGACGATGATGTCAAATTTATTTTGATAAAAACCCCGATGCGTAATGACCATTTAGTTTCTTCTACCCGCGCTTCGTTTGTGACCATCCCCATTTCAATTGTGATTAAAGGTAATATAATTATTACAACTTCTTTATTTAAAAATCCACTTATTGATAGTATTATAAATCATAAAAGAAAGACGGTTTTTGAAGATTTACCCAATTTTATTCTAACGATTTTTGAACAAAATATTAATTACTTCCACTACTATTTGCGTCAAATTAATTTAAAATTTAATGAGTTTGAGCGAAAATTTGAAAACAACCCTGACAATAGTGACTTCCTAGATATTCTTCATTTGCAAAATGCCCTTATTTTCTTTGAAACAAATTTAAGAGCCTATAATTTGATGTTGGTAAAAATGAAACGAACCAACTTTTTAAACACTAGAAGTAGTGAGGAACTTGACGACTTTTTTGATGAAATTATTATTGAAAATCATCAGGCCATTGAAATGACGGAAGTATATTCTAGAATATTGGAAAGTACCATGCATACAATCACCTCCATTCTTTCGAATAATGTCAATTTAATCATGAAAAGATTAACAGGTGTTACGATGGTTTTAATGGTTCCAAGTTTGATTTCGGGCTTATGGGGGATGAACGTTCCTGTTCCATTTCAAAATAATGCGTACGGATTTTACGTATTATCGATACTTGCATTAGCGATTGTAATGATTATTAGCCTACTCTTTATTAAAAGAAAATGGTTATAGGATTAAATTTAGAATATATTTATTTTGAATATAATCAAGCTTAGCAAACTGATCACAAACTGGATTTTCTTTATATCCAAAGTCTATTGAAAAAGTTGCAGACGTATTATAAACCAATTGAATTAGACCTTCTTGAAAAAATGAACAACCATTTTTTTGCATCAAAGGTGTTTTAATATTAAATCGATATTTTGTATTTTGATATGTAAACAAATCATTGACACCTATGGCTTCAAATGCATCATCAGATAAAGCGGGCGTGGTGGCTCCTAACGTTTGATTTCTGTAACGTTCTGTAACCCAGCTATAATTAGTTCCATTGTTTAACTGTATAAACTGAATATTAGAATTAATAATCCATTGTTTTTGGCCTGAAAGGTTTAGACCACGGTATTTAAAATTTCGCTTACCAATTAAAAATGTATTATTAACAACAAAACTATCAAAAATTATTTCTGTAAAATGATTGGTCGAATTATATCCTAAAGGAAATGACACTCTTATTTTACCTTTTCTTGTTCTCAAATCTTTACCCTCTATACCTACTGAACCAAAATCAATGGTCATCGATTTTGCATCTTTTGTAATAACCGCATCGGGATTGGCAGGATTAAAGACCGATTTTGATTCGAGCTTACCCAACTGATACGCTTCATCAACGATAGTTAATAAATCTTCGGCATAGATTTCTGCTAAAGCCATATTACGAAGAAAAAAGATATGATTATCAACCGATGTATTTGGTTTCTTTTCACAAGATAATATTACAAATAGTAGTGAAACTAAAATTATTCGAATCATTTTTGGTTTTATTTTTTACAAAATTATTCAAAATTTTATAGAAGCATCTAAATTATCTTTGGAATAATAAGAATTTAACATTTTATGAATCAAAATGGCATGTGGTAAGGTAATCGCATTTAAGAATGAAAAGAATGCGATATCAAACATATTACTTTTGGATAAATACAGAAAAAAGATGTATAAAAAAACCATAGCTAAAATCCAATACATAACCGCTTTTTTGATATATTTTATAAGATTGTCCTTATTAAATTCATCATATAGAAATAGAATTTGAGATTTAATAGATGGAATTGTATGCCATATAATAAAATAAATAGCGAATCCCCACATCAGATCCGATATCACAACTATTATAAGAAACAAAACTAAAATAAAAAAAGAAAATAAAAAGTTATTACTTGAATAATATTTTTTTTGAAGAAAATATAGTGAAATTGATAAAAACAAAAGAAAAAAGACCATCAGCGAATATTCTAAAAACTTTAAATCCACGTTAAAACTTAAAATAGAAGAAATTATTTGCGCAACTTTTTCAATTTTAAAATAAAAAATAATATTAAAAATCAATAACCCTAAAATGAGTTTATACAAATTACTTAAGTTATTTTTTTTTATGTTTAGTTCTAAATAATGCTGTTCGCCAAAATGAAAACTACTAAAAATGACAAATACTATTAATGACACCTTTGGGGAATATATAAAGTAAGACAATGAAACTATAATTAACGCAAGATATAAAAACTTATAAAACAAAGATTTAGACTTATAAATTTTATCAATAATTAAAAAATCATTGGCTCCATGTAAAATTCCAAATGTTAAAATAAGTAAAAAACTAAAAAAAAATTGAAAATTTTTTGAAGCGAATGAAATGATCCAAAGCCCTATAAACGTTATATAAATTAAATATTTTTTCATCTATTTTCCTTTTAAATTATAAAAATACTTAAAAAATATTAAATCAATAAAAAAAAATATTATAAATTTGTTTCGATTTTTATTATTAACTTAAACAAAAAAAAGTATGAAAAGTCTAACAATTTTATTATCAATTTCAAAGCTAGAGCCTACGGATTATGTTGGGTTCACATTTTTTGTTGGATGCATGGCCATGATGGCAGCATCTGCATTCTTTTTCTTGTCTTTAAACCAGTTTGATAAGAAATGGAGAATGTCTGTACTTGTTTCAGGTTTAATTACATTCATTGCAGCAGTACATTATTTTTACATGAGAGATTATTGGGCATCTTTCAACGAATCTCCTACATTTTTTAGATATGTAGATTGGGTTTTAACTGTTCCATTGATGTGTGTAGAATTCTATCTTATCTTGAAAGTAGCAGGAGCTAAAACCAATTTATTATGGAAAATGATTGTTTTATCAATAGTAATGCTTGTTACTGGTTACATTGGAGAGGCTGTATACAAAGGAAGCGCTGCAATTTGGGGCTTAATTTCAGGAATCGCTTATTTCTGGATTGTTTATGAAATTTGGCTTGGAGAAGCAAGCAAATTAGCAAAAAATGCAGGTGGACACATTTTGTCTGCACATAAAATTTTATGTTGGTTTGTTTTAGTTGGTTGGGCTATTTATCCATTAGGTTATATGATGGGAACTTCAGGTTGGTATAATGGTTTTATTCCATCTGGCAACATTGACGTAGCTTATAACATTGCTGATGCAATTAACAAAATTGGATTTGGATTGGTTATTTTTAACTTAGCGACGAAGTCTCAAGAAAAATAAAATCTATAATTTTATTAAATTAAAAAGCCCTCGATAATTCGAGGGCTTTTCTTTTTTATATACTTTGAAGCTACCTAACATAAGTAGAAACAAAAATCCCCACAAATAATTGATATTTGCAGGGATAATAATTTAATCCGTAAAGTTATTTCGGGACGTTACATACTTTAAATCTTAAGGCCAAATACCCATTGATTTATAATCACTACCTACTTTTGATATTGCAAGCACAAAAGCCGCAGTACGCATATCAAACTTACCATTTGAATTTACCCAAACTTCACGAATGCCATGATATGCTTTAGCCATTGTTTCGGCCAAACCTGAATTAACTAAATCAATCTCTTCTGCTCCTTTAGATAGAACATTACGCTCCATATCATCCATTTTCTTACCCGTCATTTTCTCTAAAAGATTTGCAATTAGATCATTTCTTTCCTCTTCATGTTTCTTTTGAATACGACCAAAACGAACATGAGACAAATTCTTTAACCATTCAAAATATGACACCGTAACACCCCCAGCATTTAAATAAATATCTGGAATTACCATTATTCCTTTTTTAGCTAAATATTCCGATGCTTGAGCTGTAACCGGTCCGTTAGCTGCTTCTCCAATTACTTTAGCTTTGATGCGCTCCATATTATCAACCGTAATTTGATTTTCGAGAGCCGCAGGAATTAAAATATCACATTCTAACTCAAGCGCATCACCACTTTTAGATAAATTGGTAGCCCCAGGGAAATTTAAAATACTTCCTGTCGCTTTACGATGGTTAAATACTTCTTTTACATCCAAACCATTTTCATTATAAATAGCGCCTTCATATTCCGAAATTGAAATCACTTTACATCCATATTCTTGCATAAAAAGTGCCGAATAATATCCAACATTACCTAAACCTTGAACAACAACGGATTTATCTTTTAGTCCTTTTGTTAATCCGATTTTAGCCATATCTTCTTCAAAGCTAAACACTTCTTTAAGTCCATAGGCAACTCCACGACCCGTTGCTTCCGTTCTTCCTTTAACACCTCCTAAACTTACAGGTTTTCCAGTTACACAGCCCAATCCATCTATCATTCCATTATTTAACGTTAGATACGTATCTACAATCCATGCCATTTCTCGCTCACCCGAACCGTAATCTGGAGCAGGAACATCAAGACCTGGGCCAATAAAATTCTTTTTAATTAACTCGGTAGTGTATCTTCGAGTTACTTTTTCTACAACTTCTGGTGTTTCATTTTTAGAATCAATTTTGATACCGCCTTTAGCACCACCGAATGGTACATCTACTAAAGCACATTTATAAGTCATTAAACTCGCTAGAGCCATAACTTCTTCTTGATTAATATGCGTACTATAACGAATACCGCCTTTAGTAGGCATTCTATGATGACTATGCTGTACACGATATGCTTCAAAAACTCTTACTTTTCCATTTTCGTCTTTGATTGGAAATTTTAATCGCAATACATTATTACATTCTTTGATAAGAGCTAGAAGACCTTCATCAATATCCACATGTTTTGAAGCGTTGTCAAAATAATAACCCACTCCTTCAAAAAAGCTTAACTCTTTGTTTTGGTTTGACATAAATTATTAATTTAGATTGTTGATTTTTTTGGTTAAATAAAATAAATAAAAGGCTAAGCCAATAAAAATAATAAAAAGCACAAGGATTGGCAAAACAAACTTGTCGCTACTTACTACCCATTGATTTAACAATTCCATATAAAAATTTTTTGATTGCAAAAGTAAACACTATACAATAATTGAGCATAAAAAATAATTTAACGAATATACAACGTTAAGAAAATGTTTATAAAATGATACATAATTAGCTTATGAAGCATCATCATTATTTTCTTCCGCTTCGGTAATATCATTTTCTGAAGGCATATCCAAATCAATAGGCTCTATAATATTTCCATCTTCATCGTATTCAATCTCTTCTCCTTCTTCAACGATAACCTTTGCTACTGCGGCAATACTGTCTTTTTTGTCTAATTTAATTAAGGTAACTCCTTGTGTTGCTCTTCCCATCACACGAAGTTTGTCGACATTTAATCGAATCGCAATTCCAGACTTATTGATAATCATCAAATGATTGCCATCAACAACATTTAGAATTGATATTAAAAGACCCGTTTTGTCTGTTACATTTAATGTCTTCACGCCTTTACCGCCACGATTGGTTACTCGATAAATAGCTTCACCATCTTCAGGATCATCAATAAACGTTCGTTTACCATAACCTTTTTCGGTAACTACTAAAACACTTTGAGAAAATTCGCTTTCTTTATCTACACTGATAATTCCAACAACTTCATTACTTGGATTATCTCCTAAATCAATTCCTGTAACTCCAGCAGCAGAACGACCCATGCTACGCACTTTACTTTCATTAAAACGTAATGCTCTACCTTCTTTACTGGCAATAATCATTTCCATTTTTCCATTCGTTATTAATGCGTCCAATAACTCATCGCCTTCACGAATCGTAATTGCGTTAACACCATTTTGTCTTACCCGACTATACTCTCTGATTAAAGTCTTTTTGATAACGCCTTTTTTAGTACAGAAAAACACATAATGATTATCTAAGAAGGTCTCATCTTTTAAATTCTCAACCGGCAAATACGCTAGAATTTTCTCATCATTTGCTAAATTGAGTAAATTTTGAACGGCTCTTCCTTTGCTTGTTTTGTTTCCTTCCGGAATTTCATAAACATTAATCCAATAACATCTTCCTTTATTGGTAAATAACATCAAAACATTATGCGTATTTGCAACAAATAAATGCTGTATAAAGTCTTCTTCTCTGCTTGAACTACCTTTGCTTCCTCTTCCTCCACGATTTTGCTCGCGATACTCTTCAAGGCTGGTTCGTTTGATATAACCTAAATGTGAAATCGTAACGACAACTTGTTCGTTTGCAATAACATCTAAAATGTTAATATCACCACTCGACGCCATGATTTCGGTTTTTCGAGCGTCACCATATTTTTCTTTTACCTCTAAAAGCTCTTGTTTGATAATATCCATTCTCAATTCCACATTTTCTAGAATACTTTTTAAATATTCTATCAATTTCATCAATTTTTCAAACTCATCCTTAAGCTTATCGATTTCTAAACCTGTAAGCGCACCTAATCGCATATCTATTATTGCTTTTGACTGCAATTCAGATAAATCAAATCGAGCTTCTAATGCGCGCTGTGCATCAGACTGGCTTTTAGATTGTTTAATTATTTTGATAACCTCGTCAATATTATTAACCGCGATCATCAAACCCTCTACGATATGCGCACGAGCTTCTGCTTTTTTAAGTTCAAATTTGGTTCTTCGAACGACTACATCATGTCTAAACTCAACAAAATGACGAATCATATCTTTCAAGTTGAGTACCATCGGGCGACCTTCTACTAGGGCAATATTATTGACACCAAAAGAAGTTTGAAGCTGCGACAATTGATATAAACGATTGATGACAACATTCGTAATTGCATCTCTTTTTAATTCAACAACCAAACGCATACCATTTCGATCACTCTCATCTCTTACATCAGATACGCCATCAATTTTTTCGTCATTGACCAACTCCGAAATTTGTACATGAAGCTTTGCTTTATTAACTTGATAAGGTATTTCGGTAATGATAATACTATCTTTTTGACCTTCGGTTTCAATTTCTACTTTACCTCGAACGACAACTCGCCCACGACCGGTCATAAAGCCCTCTTTTACACCATCAAGACCATAAATAACGCCACCGGTAGGGAAATCGGGGGCTTTTACAAATTGCATCAATTCATCAATGGTGATTTGATTATTATCGATATAAGCAATACATCCATCCACAACTTCCGTTAAGTTATGAGGCAAAATATTTGTTGCCATACCCACCGCGATACCACTAGAGCCATTCACCAACAAATTTGGAATTCGTGTTGGCATTACGGTTGGTTCATCTAAAGAATCATCAAAGTTTTTCTGAAATTTTACGGTATCTTTTTCAATATCACCGATAAACTCCATCGTAATTTTGCTCATACGCGCCTCGGTATATCGCATCGCAGCTGGGGGGTCGCCATCAACCGAACCAAAGTTCCCTTGACCGTCTACTAATTTATATCTTAAACTCCAATCTTGAGCCATACGAACCATCGTATCATAAACCGATGAATCACCATGTGGGTGAAATTTTCCCATCACCTCTCCTACAATTCTCGCCGATTTTTTATAAGCACTTCCGGCAGTCAAACCCAATTCGTGCATACCGAAAATAACTCTTCGGTGCACCGGTTTAAAACCGTCGCGCACATCGGGAATTGCTCTTGAAACAATTACAGACATTGCATAGTCAATATAACTGCTTGTCATCGCATCATTAATCTCTACACTGACAATGTTTTTTGGTTTATTTTCGTCAAATTCACTCATTAATTCGCTATTTTTTTTAACCTACAAATATATGATTTTTATCCTTAATTTAATGAAAAAATTAAATGAATAAATACAAATAATAAAAAGACTTCTCTTATTCTAAATCTGCTTTTTCAATCGGACGATACTTTCTTCGGCACCTAATAAATTAATGGTATCAAAAACAGGAGGCCCTTGCATAATTCCTGTCAATAAAATCCTGAAAATAGGCATCACCTCTCCAATTTTCATTTGAAGTTGCTCTAAAAGTGATTTAAACAAAATTTCAATTTTGGCAGCATCAAGAGATTCTATTTTCAAAAGTGCTTCAATGAATTGCTCTTTAAATATTTCCACCTCGGGTTTATACTTTTTTTGATACGTTTCGGTATCATAAAACGTAATATCTTGATACAAATACGAGCCAACGGTATTCAATTCATGCAAAAATGTAATTCGTTCTCTGAATAACGCACAGTACTGATTTACAAAAGCAGTATCTTTATGAATCCCTTTTTCTTTTAAAAATGTATTAAATAAATCGGACAAGTAGGATATATCCAACTTTTGAATATATTGCTGATTAAACCAAGTGGCTTTTTCAAAATTGAATTTAGCTCCTGCTTTTTGAACACGCTCCAATGAAAAGGAATCAATAAGTGCATCCATCGAAAAAATCTCCTGATCCGAACCGTCATTCCAACCTAAAAGCGCTAAAAAATTAACAAAGGCTTGGGGTAAAAATCCTCTTTCTTTATATCCAATGGATTTTTCTTGCGTTTCGGGATTCATCCATTCTAATGCAAAAACAGGAAATCCAAGTCGATCGCCATCACGTTTTGATAATTTTCCTTTCCCATCAGGCTTAAGTAATAAAGGTAAATGTGCAAATACAGGCATTTTCGCTTCCCAGCCAAATCCTCGGTACAACAAGACGTGGTGTGGCGTTGAAGCCAACCATTCTTCACCACGAATGACGTGCGTGATTTGCATTAAATAATCATCTACCACATTGGCTAGATGATATGTAGGCATTCCATCACTTTTGAGCAAAACTCGATCATCCAGTTGATTGGCTTCAAATTTTACCTGACCGCGAATGATATCATTAAAAACTACAGTATCTTCAGGTTCTACTTTCAAGCGAACAACAAAAGGTGTTTTTTGATCTAATAGTTGTTTAACATCTTGTTCTGATAACGATAAACTATTACGAAGTTGCATTCGAGTAGCAAAACCATAAAAAGCCGCATTACCATTATTTTCTGAAGCCGTTTTTTCGCGCCAAGAAGCAATTTCTTCTTCCGTATCAAACGCATAATACGCTTTACCGTTGGCAACTAATTCATGGGCATATTTTATGTAAATTTCTTTACGTTCGCTTTGTTTATAAGGGCCGAAATTGCCGCCTTCATGTACCCCTTCATCAGGAGTTATGCCACACCAAGCTAATGTTTTATTAATTAAATCTTCGGAGCCCGGTACGGTTCGTGTGGTATCGGTATCTTCAATTCTTAATAAAAAGGAGCCTTTATGTTTTTTTGCAAACAAATATGCATATAATGCGGTGCGCACGCCTCCAATGTGAAGCGGGCCGGTTGGGGATGGAGCAAAACGAGTTCGAACGGGTCTAGACATAAATAATATTTGAAAAATGCAAATATAGAAACTCTGGAAAATTTACCTAAAAATTAAAATTAATTATCATTTCAATTTCTCATAAAAATGACCTTTTTTAAAATTAGGATTATGAAAAATTTGAGATAAATCTTCTAGAACTAAATTAGGATAAACAACGCCCATTTCCCAATAATTATTTGCACCAAATTTATTCTTTTGAACGGTATTGTTATAGCATTTTTTATTTTTAAAAGGTGGCAATTGATTGGCCATCGGAAACATATTTTGAGCTTCTTGTAATGACGAAGCAATACCTAAATGAATCCAAAATTTTGTTTTTTTTGACTTAGTCAGTATTTGTTCATTATCCAAATATGTATTTTCTGTATTTTTATCATAAAAATAAATGGCACCTGCATCTTGAATAGCTTGAGCAAAATTCGATTGTTTTCCTGAAACATGCCACTTGCCTTGCCAAGGCATGCCCGTCAAAACTAATGGTTTATTTTTTTTATTTTCAAAGGTATTTTTAATTTTTGTATAATTCAATTCCACGTCGCTAAAAATTTGATTTGCAAGCGTTTGTTTTTGAAAAATAGCCCCAAAACAATGAATCCATTTTGCTTGACGAAGTGGCGTACTTTCTTGATATTCATTTACAATTAACCAATTAATTTGATGTTTATCTAATAAATTAGTGTACTTAGAAATAGAAAGTGATGGCGTAAATATTACTAAATCGGGCTTTGATAGAAGTAATTTTTCGATTCTTAAACGTTCTAAATCTCCAAATTCTTGAATTTGAGAACGATGAAAAACAGAATCATAAAAATACGATTTATTAGAAACACCGACTACATAATTTTCCGCATGAAGCGCTTTAACAAATCCAGCTTGCGCCGAAGTCATTATAATAACCTTTTCATACTTTTTTAATGGAATGCGACTCATTTCATTCCCATTGAGATTATAGGTAATAATTTGATTATTGGTGATTTCGAAAAGCGGATTTTCCGCTTCTTTTTCGAAACGTGTTTGACATCCAAAAAAGAATATGGTTAGAAATAAAAGTACTATTTTTTCCAATCGATGATTTGTTTTTTAACAATATATCCATTTTCAGGCTTATCCCAACCATTAAGAGGATTTTGTTTTTTTACGTCATAAATTTCTTGATAAACCATGCCTATTTGCTCTACATACCATTCGGCAGCATATCTTTTTTCAATTAAATTACTATCATCAATTTGTTCGACTTTTACCGTTTTATTAAAAAATAAAATTGGAAGTGTAAGGGATTTATTTAAATCTTTATATTTATAAACCCAGTCTTTATAAAACTCAAATGGCGCATCCGTAGCAATCATTCTATTGCCTTTCCAAGAAAAATCTTGGGCAATTGGAAGCATTAATTTTATAAAAGACAAATTGTTTTCGGTTAATATAAATAAATTATTTTCCCGTCGAATTCGATTTACTTTTTGCAATGTATAAGGCGAATTTACATCATTTTTATACCAATATTCCAATTCGAAGTCATTATCCATTCCAAAAGAAACGATTGGCTTGCCAATAACAATTTTCTGAAAAGACTTGGAACTGGAAATGTTTATTGTCGTATCGTCTTTGTCCTTATAATAAAACGTAGAATCGATTTGATACTCTTGCCAATATGAAGTATACAAAGGTTGCCATACGGTGTCAGCTAGAATGTTTTTTGGCAAAACGGCTTCATTAACTTCTTTTTTACATGAATGTAAAAAGCAGGTTAATAAGACAATAAAAAATACTAAGCGTTCGTTTGAACCGAAATGGTTGCGTATGTAGGACATGTTTTTTTACGACAAGATGTTGAAAATAAAACTACAAGTGCAAATGCCACTAAAACTATTTTTTTCATAATTATTCAATTAAATTTTGATATATCATTTGTTCTATATTTCACTAACGTTGCGAAGTAATAAAAATTATAGAACGGCAAAAATACACAAAAAAATACTTTAACGTATTTTTTTTAATAATTTGAAACTTTTTACAATTTCAATGCGTTAAATTATCAATTATTTTTAACAAAATAGAACAAAATGCGTCAATTAAAGATTTCAAAATCAATTACTAACAGAGAAAGTCAATCCGTAGAAAAGTATTTACAAGAGATTGGCCGTGTGGAGCTTATTACTGCGGAAGAAGAAGTAGAATTGGCAAAAAGAATTAAGAAAGGCGATCAAGTAGCACTAGAAAAATTGGTAAATGCTAATTTAAGATTTGTTGTATCCGTAGCTAAACAGTACCAAAATCAAGGCTTAACATTAAATGACCTGATTAATGAAGGAAACGTAGGTTTGGTAAAAGCAGCTCAAAAATTTGATGAAACTAGAGGTTTTAAATTTATTTCATATGCGGTTTGGTGGATTCGTCAGTCCATAATGCAAGCACTTGCTGAACAATCAAGATTGGTGCGTTTACCATTAAATAAAGTAGGTTCATTATCTAAAATACGAAAAGCGTTAATTCAATTAGAGCAAGAATTTGACCGTGAACCTAGTATTGAAGAGTTAGCAAATTATTTAGATATTCCACAAAGAGAAGTTGAACAAACACTTAAATTGTCTTCGAGACATACTTCTTTAGATGCACCTTTAATTGAAGGAGAGTCTAGCTCATTATCAGATGTTTTACAAAATGATAATGCGGATTTTGCTGATAGTTATTTAGAATATGCGGATTCTTTAAAAAGAGAAACAGAGCGTTCCTTAAGTACGTTGACTTTCCGTCAAAAAGAAATCGTAAAATTATATTACGGCATTGGAATTGACCACCCTATGAGTTTAGAAGATATTGGTGAAGAATTGGGTATAACCAGAGAGCGCGTAAGACAAATTAAAGATAAAGCCATTTTAAAATTACGTTCGGCATCGAGAAGTAAATTATTAAAGTCATACTTAGGTTAAGCGTCTTCATCATATGAAAATTTTTAAATTTGGTGGTGCCTCGGTAAAAGATGCGGATGCAATACGAAATGTAGGAAGTATTATTCAAAATAATTGTGAAGATCAAGTTTTTGTTGTAGTTTCGGCTATAGGAAAAACAACGAATGCGCTAGAGAAAATTGTGGCGTCTTCTCTTCAAAATATCGATTTTGCTAAAAATCAGTTTCTTGAAATCATAAATGCACATAAATTGCTGTCTTCTGAATTATTAGAAGAAGTTCTATTAAAAAAAATAGAAGTTAAATTCGACGAAATCACAATTCAATTTAATGATTTTCTTGATAAAAATGAATCTAAAAATTACAATTTTATTTATGATCAAATTGTAAGTAAAGGCGAATTACTTTCTTCCATTATTTTGCAACAATATGTCCTTCAGATTTCCCTTGACGCTTTTTGGATTAATGCAAAGCAATTAATAAAAACGGATAGTAATTATACCGATGCAAATATTTTATGGGCAGAAACAAAACAAGCCGTTATAGAATCAACCAAGCCTATTAAAAACCAAATTATAGTAACACAGGGATTTATAGGTGCAAATACCGAAATGCTTTATACAACGCTAGGTCGGGAAGGTTCGGATTATACGGCAGCAATATTAGCCCATTGTTTAGATGCCCCAGAACTCACGATTTGGAAAGATGTAAAAGGGGTTTATACTGCAGATCCTAAAAAATTTGAATCCGCTCAATTGGTAGAAAAACTATCCTACAAAGAAGCCATTGAGCTTACTTTTTATGGCGCTCAAATCATACATCCAAAAACCATCAAACCCATTCAAAACTCTAATTGCATCTTAAATGTCCGATCTTTTATAGATCAAGATTGCCTTGGAACTCAAATCGGAAACTTTGAAGCCATTAAATATGCTCCTTCAATTGTATTAAAAGAAGAACAGATTTTATATACATTTTCGGTTAAAGATTTTTCTTTTTTAAATGAGCGGAATTTAGGTAAAATTATTGAAACATTTGGCAAATATAGCCTTCGAATCAATCTAATGCAAAATACCGCGATTCAGTTTATTGTGTGCACAGATAGTAAAATTGGAAAAAATGAACAAATCTTAGAAGCGCTATCTAATGATTTTGAAATAGAAATGCAGAAAGATTTAAAACTACTTTCAATTAGACATTATAACCAAGACATCATTGAAAGAGAAACGAAAAACTATAATATATTTTTACAACAGAAAACCGAAAAAACGGTTCAGTATGTAATTGTATAGATTAAAACCTTGGATTAAATATATAGCAATCCTCATACTCTTTAACTTTATTTCTTTGAATGATTATATTTAAAGAAACTTCAAAAGTATTTGGAGTTTTATTATTCGAAATATTGGTTGCATTTTGAATATTTGTAATATTATAATCATAAGAAAATAAAAGTCTTAAATTAGAGTAATCTAGGCCAAATTTAGGGATAAATGATTCCGCTTTTAGATAATTAAATCGAGACCATATGCCAAAATTTAAAAAAAGATTATTTTCACTTTTATCCGTTAATTTATAGTTAATAGTGCCTCCCAAATTTGACTCAGATGCATTCGCTTGAAAAGCAAACAAAAAACCTGGTATTAATTTTATTTTGTCATTTAAAACAATTTCAGAACCACTATGGAAAATAATTTTAATAGGTAATTTATTATCTCTTGCTTTAATTACAAAATTATCATTTGGTGAAAGAAGATGATTTAAAGCTACTCCAAAATATAAAATATTTTCATCTTCAAAGTTGTAATTAGCAAATATACCACTATTAAAGTCAAAATTTTCTATATTTTCAAATGTAGTTGGTTCTATCTGTAAGGCGCCTTGAGTAATCTTATTTCTATCTAAATAAGTTGTACTGTAAGTTCCTTGAATTCCAAAAGATAGTTGAAGTCTTTCGAATAAAATTTTATAGCCAAAAGAAATACCTCCTAAAAATGTATTAAACGTTTTATCATTTGTTTGGTCATTAATTGCTAAAACTCCCAAAGACGCCTTTTGATTAAAAAAATTAAATTCGGAAGAGACCCCTGGCGTTTGATACAAAAAACTATTAGACTGAATACCATTCCATTGGGATCTATGTATGGCTCCCAATCTATAATCGCCGTTAAATCTGCCTGTTAAAGCAGGATTTAACGTTAAAGGGGAAGCATAAAATTGTGAAAAATGAAAATCCTGAGCTTCCAAATCAAACGCAACCCAAAATATACTATATAATATTAGTTTTTTATAATTCATTTATAACTTTTTGATTACAATTTTATTTATATAATGAACACCATTAACTTTAAGTTTAAAAATATAAACGCCATCATTTAGTTTATCCGTATTTATATAATTTAAATCTGTTACACCTGACAGATAAACCCTACCTGTATAATCAATCAACTCAAAATAATAATTATCTGACACTAAATTCCAAATAATTGTCCTTTTATCTTGATTGTAATATGTAAAATGATCATAATTTAAACACATTTCTGAATCAAAGTACTTAATTGGAAACAACTCAAATTTTTGATCATAATCTGTTTGCTTTAATCTAAAATATTTTCCATCTATTTTTTTATCTAATAGAAACTCATATTGATGTCCAATTGAAGTATTGCCCTTACTTTTTATTGTATCAAGTACGCTCCAATTTATGGCATCAGAACTTGAAAGAATACTATAAAAATGATTATTGTCTTCACTTTTAGTCTCCCAGAAAAACTTCAACTTATTATTATAACAAAAGATATCAAAATCATACAATTCAATAGGCAAGGGATTTATAGCTGTTGCTGAACCTAAGGTAAAAGGACTAAAATTGCTTGTAACATTTGAAGTTACAAAACCTGATGTGCTACTTGCAGTAATCGAATTTGTTTTTCCTAAGTCTTCCCACTTTGATAAGGAACTATTCCAATGCGCAACTCTTAAATCAGAAGAATTTGAAACGCCACTAGTACTTGATTCCCAGTCAAGAGAAACAGAAACAGAGCTAGTTCCTATATCTCTGGATACATCCCAATATTCTAATTTACTTACATTATTCAACGTTAAATCTTTTCCAGTGCCAAAAAGTGAAGTAGGATTGCTTCTAAAATATTGTGCAGAAAATTTATCGGTACTATTTGATGGTGCAGAAATACTTGCGGAACGGAATAATAAATCACTGCCTATTGGAAATGTAAAGGCTGTATTTCCAATTTTTGATACTTTGCCCACTACGTAGCTTAGCCCTCCAGACCCAATGTGAGAGCTTCCTTGATTGAACGTTAAGACTTTACTATTTTGACATTTTAATAATCCTGCATTGAAATCAAAAATACCATTTATAGTCATATCTGAATTTAAATTTACATTGTTACTATTATCTAATGTTACATTGTTTAAAACGCTAACGCTTGTTGGCACTTCATTGCCACTATTTGTAATTCCTGTAGCATTCTCGCTGTACAATAAATTCACAGTGCCTGCAAAAACAGGTGCTGCAGATAAGCTACCATTGGTTTTTTCAATTGTAGTGCCACTAGCCATATTTATATTATTGGTTGAGTTATTTATAGTTCCTGATAAGAGTTGTAAGGTTGTATTGATGGTTCTAGCATTGGAAAGGGTAACCCCTGCACTGTTATTAAAAATTACGTTTTTCACCAAAGTGCCAGATGAAGGCCAAGCCGCAAAGCCAGAAGCGGGAGTGCCTGTTGATCCTGTTATTGTATTTTGGGCTGATGAACCTGAGTAGGTTTCATTTAATGCTGTAGGCCCAGATGTAGTTTTGTAATAAAATCTTTGACCAACGCCACCTGACAATGTCCCTCCAGAATGAGTATAGGTTTGAGATGACATACCATTAAAATAAATGCCTGCCGAACCTGTTGTTATTCCTGGAGAATTTGTAAGTGTTCCACCATTTATATTTAGATTTCCAGACAAGATTAATCTTCCCGCATTTATAGATAGACTATTATAGCCATTCAAATCAAGAGTACCTGAACTAATTTGTACATCTTTTGCGTTTGCAATATAAATTTGCCCACTATTTGAAGCATGCGCAATTCGCATTAAACCTCCATTTATAATAAGCGAATCGCTACAAGTAAGTGTATGTGCGCCAGAACCCGTACCTACATAAAAAATTCCTCCAGAAATCTCTAATTTAGCTATTGAAAGAGTTGCAACTGTTGCGCCATCTCCAATAGTTATAGATCCAGTAGATCCTGTGCTTATTATACTCAATTTGTTTCTAACTCCAATATTTGATGCAACTGAATTCATAGCTCGAGATGATGTGCCAGTAGAATAATTGATTACCAAGTTCCAAAAACTTTGATTAAATGTAGTAAAGTCTGTAATATCGCTTGTTATTAAACAAGTAGAACCATTGTTCCAAGTAGCTGTCGGAATGCCATTTACAAAAGATCTATTATGTTCGTATACACCTTCACTTCCAATAGTAATAGATGCCGAAAGACCGAGAGTAACATTATTAGCTGACACTTTTAATGTGCCATTGACTATTAAATCAGTTCCTGTTCCATTTACAATTGTCAAAACACCACCATTAACTGTAACTTGTCCTCCAAAATCAATAGTAGTTTGGTCTACAGAAGTAGCAGAAGCTACTGTCATTGTATGACCATTCAAAATAGTAATTGCTCCATGAGCACTAGTGGGTGCTGTACTAGCCGTTACCCAGCTTGTGCCATTATAGGTTTCCCAATTAGATGCGGCACTCCAAGTACCAGAGTTTTTTGTTCGATAATCTCCACTGCTTTGACAAATTAAATCACAGCAAACGAACATTGCTAATAAGAGTAAAGTTTTTTTCATATTATTATATTTTTAGTGAATTAACGTTAAAGCGCCTGTTTTTACTATTTTTTTACCTCCAATGAAGTATTCAATAGTATAAACATAAGTCCCCTGAGGTTGTTTGGTACCATTAAATTTTCCATCCCATAGTATATTGTTACCTCCTCCATCAAATACGGTTTGTCCCCATCGGTTATATATTTTGTAATGTTCTATTTTTACATCTCCTTTAATTACAGGGCCAATAAATTCATTGATGCCATCTTCATTTGGAGAAAACACATACGGTATTTCTATTTCGGGATAAATGGTTAACCATATAAATGCGGTATCTTGGCATCCATTTATATCCGTTACAATTACCTCAAAATAGGTTTTGTCTTGAACTTTTGTAGTAAATGATACTTGAGTTCCTCCTTCTTTATTCCATTGATATGAAACTCCTCCTGATGCGGTCAATGTTATATTCGCATTTTGTTCTACAATAGTATCTGGCATAACGGTAATTTTTGCTGATGGTCTTGGCAAAATGATTACTACAATCTTTTTAATAATACTATCGCAGAAAGGAGCTAAACTCTTTTTTAGGGTATCTTGCAGCGTGGTATTGGAGAAATACTCTTTGTTTTTATATACTACTTTTTCACAGTCTTTTAAAGTATCTGGAGTGCCAATACTACTTTTAAAAATTTTCCAATTAGAGATATTGAATATACTGTCGCAGCCCAATCTTGATTTAATGGTATCCCTGAAAAAAGTATCTCTAAAATAGGTTTGTCCTTTGTAATTAAAGCTGATACAAGCGCTATCATTATTCGTTTTTTGCTGTGGAGTGATGACTTTTAAATCCAAACGAATAAAGCTGTCACAGTTTTTTGAATTTAAAAATTGCTTAAAGTAAATGCCACTACTATTCAAGATAGTTCCATAAAAATTGTATGTAGCGCCATTCAAAATACATTGGTTTTGTAATACGGTATCTCTTTTGTGAATAACTATAGGTATAGAAAGCAAAATACTATCGCAAAAAGGAGCTATTGTTTTTCTTATGGTATCTTGAATGGTTTGACTTTGAGTATATGTTTTTGTTTTGTAAACTACGGTGTCGCATCCCGTTATTGCAGGATTAATATTTAATACAGGCTTAAAGATTTGAATAAAATGAGAGCGATAAAGACTGTCACATCCCAAAGCATTATTGATTGTATCAAAAAGAGTAGTGTCTCTAGTATAGTTAATTGATTTAAAAACTACCGAAGCACAACCTTTTATAGTATCTCTTTGAATGGACGGAGTTATTACATTCAATGAAAGCTGAATGATACTGTCACAGTTTTTGATATTCGTAAATTTTTTAAAATAAGTTCCAGCACTCGATAAATTTGTACCATAAAAATTGTAGATTTTGGAAGCTAAAATACAAGCTGAAATTTGTTGCGTATCTCTTTTATTGACTTGTATATTGACTTTTCTTAATATCGAATCACAGAATGGATTTATAGATTTTCGAATGGTATCGGTAATACTTTGAGTGAAAAAATAATTTTTTAACTTATATGCTACCGTATCACAACCGATGAATGTTATTGTATCATTAATTGGCTTGTAAATTTTTAATAGTGTAGTCCTATAAAGACTATCGCATCCCAGAGTCGTTTTGATGGTATCTATAAAAAACGTATCTTTTGTAAACGAATTTCCTTTCCAAACTACCGATATACACCCTAGGCTATCTTTTGAAGATGCAGTAGGATTGGATACCGACAAATTTAAGGTAACGATACTATCACAATTTGAAACAGATAAAAAGGTGTCTTTGTAAGTCCCCGAGGTTTTCAAATAAGCGCCATTAAATAGAAAACTGTCCGATGCAAGAATACATTTTTGAAAGGAACTAGACAATGTCGATTTGATTTTGATGATTACTTTTCTTATGATAGAATCACAGATAATA
>Ga0208595_1000303_pt1 | contig 19116 bp, 20 predicted proteins | sample LakMenEpi28Jun11_FD_150742 | JGI IMG/M metagenome (GOLD analysis project Ga0208595, IMG submission 150742) | Freshwater microbial communities from Lake Mendota, WI - 28JUN2011 deep hole epilimnion (SPAdes) | ecosystem: Environmental > Aquatic > Freshwater > Lake > Epilimnion/Euphotic zone ...
TTATGAGTACCTTAGATTTCTCGACAACTATAGGAAACGCTTGGTTTCCAGCACCAACTTTTACAGCTAGTGGTTGCGCAAGTTCGGGTCGCGAATTAGCACAATTCTTTCCCCTCAAAGATATGGGGGGAGTCGTTACTAAATCTGTGATGTCTAAACCTCGAGCAGGTCGCCCAACGCCACGTATGGCAGAAACTCCTAGCGGAATGCTTAATTCAATTGGTTTGCAAGGCCCTGGTATCGATGCCTTCCTTGCTAAAGATGTGCCGTATTTAGTGGAGCAAAAAGCGCGCATTATCGTCTCTATTGCAGGTGAAACTGTAGAAGAGTATTCAACGCTTGCGCGAAAGCTGCGTTCAGTGTCAGGAATCAGTGCGATTGAAGTAAACATTTCTTGTCCTAATGTTGAAAATCGGGGCCTTGTTTTCGCGTGCGATCCCGAGGCATCCAGACGTGTAATTGACGGGGTCCGTAGAACAATTGGTGGAGAACTGCCCATCATTGCAAAATTATCTCCGGATGTAACTGATCTAGTATCTATTGCAAAAGGTGTAGTTGATGCAGGAGCAGATGGTTTAGCTCTGATCAACACTGTTCTTGGAATGGTTATTAACGTAGACACTATGCGACCACATTTGGGTGGAAAAACCGGAGGACTATCTGGTCCTGCGATTCGCCCCATCGCAGTGCGGGCGGTTTACCAAGTACATGCAGCATTGCCGCAGACGCCAATTCTAGGAATGGGTGGAATAGCATCTGGGAAAGATGCACTCGAAATGATTCTGGCAGGAGCAAGTGGTGTTTCTATCGGAACTGCAAGTTTTGGTAATCCAACCGCAATCATGTCGATCCAAGCAGAGTTAAAACAACTTTTGCTGGACCGAGGATTCACATCATTAAAGCAAGCCGTTGGTTATGCCCATCGCGTGGTTGAGGGTGAATAAATGAGTAAAGCTCCTATTGTTCTGGCGGTCGATACACCGAAACTAGAAACTGCGATTGCTTGGGTTAAGGCAACCCAGGATCATATTTCCGTCTACAAATTAGGTCTTGAATTTTTCCTTACCTTTGGCTCAGAAGGCGTAAAAGCGATTCAAGGCGAAACGGACTCGGACATATTCCTTGATCTAAAACTCCACGATATTCCACATACAGTAAGCGGAGCCGCACAAGCGGTGGCACACCTCGCTCCTAGATTTCTAACCGTGCATGCATCCGGTGGTCGCGCCATGGTTAAGGCAGCAGTTGATGTTTTGCCCAACACGAAAGTTACTGGAGTAACAATCCTTACCTCATTGTCAGATGCTGATGTTGCTGAAATTGGCTTTAGATCTGCAGCTCTTGAATCAGCCGTCGATCTCGCCAAGGTCGCAGTAGCTGCTGGCGCAGCAGCCATCGTTTGTTCACCGCTTGAAATTACAGCTGTGCGTCAACAAATTGGAACGGCTCCCATCATCATCACGCCTGGCGTGCGTCCGTTAGACATGGTTGGCACAGATGATCAGCAACGAACCATGACACCTAAGGATGCGATCGCTGCGGGTGCGAACTTGGTTGTCATCGGCCGACCAATTACACAGAGTTGGACACAAGGTGCGCAAGCTATGAAGGAGCGCGCCCAAGAAATTGGCGCTGACTTAATTTAATCTCCACTAGATTTATCCCATGGGAACGCCTCCACAATTAACGCCAGAGCAACGTGTTGCTGCATTGGCCAAGGCGGCGGCATCCAGAAAGCGGCGCGCAGACATCAAAAGCCAGATCAAGAATGGTCAGATAGGTATTGATGATGTTCTCTCCTTGGCCACAACCGATGAAGCTGTTGGCAAAATGCGTGTTAAAGAGTTGCTCGAATCTTTATCTGGCGTTGGAAAAGTGCGTGTAGTTTCTCTAATGGAACGGCTGAATATTTCACCGACTCGCAGGATTCAAGGCCTCGGAAGACATCAGTTGAAGGAACTACGTAACGAGTTCGTGAAAACGGATTCAGCTGTCAAGCCTGGCAGATTATTGGTTTTATCTGGACCGGGTGGAGTGGGAAAGAGCACCGTAGCGAAGAAACTTCGAGAAGAAGGAGATTTCTGGGTCAGTGTTAGTTTTACAACTCGTGCACCGCGTATCAATGAAATTGAGGGTCGAGACTACTTTTTTGTAAGTGATGAAGTTTTCTCGCAGATGATTTCGGATGATCAATTTTTGGAATGGGCCGAGTTTGCTGGAAATCGATACGGAACTCCGCAGCGCCAGGTTGAAGATGCGTTGCGTTTGGGTAAAAACGTTCTGCTGGAAATCGAAATCGCTGGAGCAAAACAAGTCAAAGCCCACTTGCCACAATCGGTCCTAGTGTTTCTCGAACCGCCCACGTGGGAGGAACTCGTCTCACGTCTTGAAGGGCGAGGCACTGATGGCGAGCAGAGACGGGCCGAGAGGTTGGAGTTGGCGCAAGAAGAGCTTGCTGCGGCAGCCTTTTTCGATGTAGTGCTGGTAAATGACCAGGTCGAGAGCGTTGTCCGAAAACTGATAGAGTTAGCCCAGAATTAAGTCGAGTAGAACACAACGATATTGATCACAGAAGCGGGGATAACCATGGATGGCATCACAAATCCACCTATTGATGAACTTCTAGAGAAGAGCGGCTCAAAGTACAGCTTGGTTCTCTACGCTGCTAAGCGTGCTCGTCAGATCAATGCGTATTACTCACAACTAGGCGAAGGTCTTCTGGAATACGTAGGACCTCTGGTTGAAACACATGTTCATGAGAAGCCTCTGTCAATCGCTCTTCGCGAAATTAACGAGGGTCTTCTAACGATTGAAAACCTCGAGCCAACTGCGTAGTTTTTCATGACACTCCAAGGCCGTGAGGTTATTCTCGGAGTTGGTGGTGGAATTGCCGCCTACAAATCCTGTGAACTTTTACGTCGTTTACAAGATCGCGGTTATGTAATCACAGTTGTTCCCACCCCTGCATCTTTGAACTTTGTAGGTACTGCTACTTGGGAGGCACTTTCCTCTCGCCCGGTCAACACACAAGTGTGGGAGAGCGTACATACAGTTCCTCACATTGCATTGGCTGAAAGAGCTGATTTCTTTTTGATTGCACCAGCAACGGCAGATTTGATTGCTCGTCTTGCGATGGGAAGAGCTGATGATCTACTCACAAATTTAGTTTTAGCTTCTGATGTGCCGAAAATGCTGGTTCCAGCAATGCATCCATCGATGTGGCTAGATCCTGCAACAGTTTCTAATGTCAACACATTAAGACAACGCGGTTTCATAGTGATGGATCCCGAAGTTGGCAGATTGACCGGCAGCGATGTTGGCCCCGGAAGATTTCCTGAAACTGCGGCGATTATTTCGCGTTTTGATGAAATGACAGGACAGCTTCAGGATCTTAAGGGGTTAAAAGTTTTAGTCACCGCCGGAGGTACGCGCGAACCAATTGATCCTGTGCGTTTCATCGGCAATAGGTCCTCGGGTAAACAAGGAATAGCCATCGCTAATGCGGCAAAAAATCGTGGAGCCGAAGTTGAACTCATTGCGGCTAATTGCGATGTTTCATCCTTGACTGGAATACATGTGACTGAAGTCGAGACTGCATTAGAGATGCAACACGCGCTACAGAACAGTTTTGACGCCTGCAACATTTTGATTATGAGCGCCGCAGTTGCCGATGCCCGACCAACGCAAGTTTCTGATCAAAAGATAAAGAAGGCCACACTTAACGCCATCGAACTGCAACAGAACCCGGATCTATTGGCCGATCTCGCACCTCGAAAGGGCAACCGAGTAATGGTCGGTTTTGCCGCAGAAACTAAAGAACATCTGCAAGAGGCTCGCAGGAAGTTAGAGAGTAAAGGCCTTGATGTGATCTATGTAAATGATGTTTCTGGCGGGGCTATCTTTGGCCAGGACACAACTATGGGTACCATTCTGCTACGCAATGAAGCGGATATAGCGATCAAGGAAGTCTCCAAAGACGCTCTTAGTAATGTACTTCTTGATCATGCCATCCGGCAGTTAGGTTAAAACAATGTCAAAGCGCTTGTTTACTTCAGAATCAGTCACCGAAGGTCACCCAGACAAGATCGCAGATGCGATTTCAGATGCGGTTTTAGATTCCTTGTTGTCTCAGGACACAAAAAGTCGAGTTGCTGTCGAAACGTTGATTACAACGGGTCAGGTACATGTTGCAGGCGAAGTAACTACTAATGGGTATGCAGATGTCATGGGTATTGTCCGAGACACTGTTTTGAATATTGGCTACGACTCTTCGGATAAAGGTTTTGACGGAAATAGCTGTGGTGTTTCAATCTCAATTGGACAACAGTCGCAAGATATTGCCCAAGGTGTCGATGATGCTTACGAGCATCGCGTAACTTCTGCAGTAGATCCGCTCGATCTGCAAGGTGCAGGAGATCAAGGTTTGATGTTTGGCTATGCGTGCGATGACACCAAGGAGTTAATGCCGCTTCCAATTTGGCTAGCGCACGCACTTGCTCAACAATTGACCAAGGTGCGCAAGTCAGGTGAATTGGCTTATTTGCGCCCTGACGGAAAAACTCAAGTAACAATCGAGTACGAGGGTGACCGCGCTATAGCGTTGAACACAGTAGTTATTTCTAGCCAACATGCTGAAGAAGTTGATGTAGTCAAGAAACTAACTCCAGAGATCATCGAATACGTAATCAATCCAATTATCTCAACGATTGATTTGCCAAAGAATGATCTACGAACATTAATTAACCCAACTGGACGATTCGTGATCGGTGGACCAATGGGTGATGCCGGTTTGACGGGGCGCAAAATCATTGTTGATACCTATGGTGGAATGGCCCGACACGGTGGCGGCGCATTTAGCGGAAAAGATCCATCTAAAGTCGATCGCTCTGCGGCCTATGCAATGCGTTGGGTAGCAAAGAATGTGGTTGCAGCTGGTTTGGCGCGTCGTTGTGAAGTACAGGTTGCGTATGCAATTGGTAAGGCCCAACCTGTGGGAGTTTTCGTTGAAACTTTTGGTACTGAAACAGTTCCGGTAGCTAAGATTCAAGAAGCGGTGCTTTCAGTCTTTGATCTACGTCCAGCCGCGATCATTAGAGATCTTGAACTACTGCGTCCAATTTATTCGCTAACAAGTGCCTATGGTCATTTCGGTCGCGAACTTCCTGAGTTTGCTTGGGAACGAACTGATCGCACCTCAGCACTTCAAAACGCAGTTAAGTAATCGGTGGCAGCACCTAGGCTTTTTCGCTTAAGGGCCGAGGTTGCTTCTAGCCCCTCGGGCCCTGTAGCCGATCGCCTTCCGGTTGCTCGAGTACGAGTTGATACAGGTGTATTTCATTTAGATCAGATGTACGACTATTCAGTTCCCGAAAAGATCAGTAATGCAGTTGTCCCTGGGGTGCGTGTTCAACTTCCTTTTGGTAATCGTGAAACTGAAGGCATCATTGTTGAACGTGTTTCGCAACCTGAAAGAGCTGGAAGCCTGAAAGCAATTACGAAAGTGCTTTCACCTCATGTCGTTGCAACACCTGCACTTTTGCATTTAGTCGACAAAGCGTCGAATTTTTATTGCTGTAACCCCTGGGATCTTTTGCGTTCGGCAATACCGCCACGAGTAGCGGCTGTCGATAAGGAACTACCTGTTGCTCATCATGAAACTTGGGCTCCACAATCGAAAAAGCCCACTGTTTATCAGAGCTTTAAACCATTTCTTTCCTCGCATGAACAGTTGAGCGACATAGTCAGAGATTTCAAGAAGTTGGGTTCTGTGCTAATAGTTGCTCCAGATGAGAGAGATGTAGAAAAGATCATCGAAACTCTTTCTTTAACTTTCACCAATGTCCTGAAGGTCTCCAGTGCCTCGACGCGTGAGGAGCGTTATCGCAATTTTCTGCTAGCTATCAGACTTGAATCTTCCATCGTCGTTGGAACACGAAGTGCAATCTTTGCTCCGGTAAGAAATTTAGCTGGGATCATTATTTACAAAGAGTCCTCACCAGACCACTTCGAGCTTCGTTCTCCCGGTTGGAATTCTTCGACAATCGCAGAAATGAGAGCGCAGAGCGAAAATGTTCAATTAGTTCTAACTGGATTCACGCCATCGATTCGCGTTGCTAATGGAATTGATGCCAGGAACATCAAATTTAACACTCAACGCTTCCAAGTCAATGTCCAGGCATTTTCGCCCAATGACGGAACGTTGTTGCCTGGTCGAATATTTTCTGAGATCAAGAAAGCGTTGAAAAAGGGTCCTGTACTTTTCATCGCTCCTCGGAAAGGGTATGGAAACGCATTGCTGTGTTCCCATTGCCGAAATGTCGCTTTGTGCAAGTGTGGCGGTAGGTTGAGCGTTGTTTCCAAAGGATTAGCGCCGACCTGTGTTCATTGTGGAACTGCTTTTCCGACATGGAGATGCACCTATTGTGATCGGGATAAGCAGTATTTAGCAGGGCGAGGTATCGATAGAGCTGCAGAAGAGATTTCTCGTGCTTTTCCAGGTTTTCCTGTTGTGATTTCCGCAGGCGATGTGATCAAAGACAGCATCGATGCCAAGCCCGCGCTTGTTCTTTCAACGTCAGGTGCTCAACCACAAGTAAGCGGTGGGTACGCTGCTGTGGTTGTTCTGGATGCAATTCGATTCTTTTCTCACACAGATATCAATGGACAAGAAAGAGCACGCGAACTTCTGTTTGAAACCGCTTCTATGGTCAGTGTTGATGGCCAAGTTCTCTTGGTGCTTGATGATTCTCATCCAATCGTTGCGGCTATTGCACGATGGAATATTGCACCACTTCTCAAGAGAGAGCTTGCAGAGCGAGTCGAACTTAAGTTACCGCCGTCAGTTTCATCAGCGGTCTTGGTAACTGATCAAGCGGCTGCACCAGCAATTGTGTCAGGATTAAAGAAGGCGTTGGAGGATTCTCGATTGCCATCTAGTACGCGAATTTATGGGCCTACACTTTTGCCGAAGGGGCTAGCAAAGATTGTTGTGCATGTTTCACATGGACAGAGTTCTGATTTAGCCAAAATCCTGCACGAATTGCAGCGAAAGCGCAGTATTTCAAAAAAGGATTTACTCACACTTAGAATCGATCCATATTCACTGTAAGGGATTGGTAGACTTACGTCATGTCGATTCAAGAGATCCGCTACTTTGGAGACCCGGTTCTGACGACCCCTGCTTCGGAGGTTGTCGATTTCGACAAGGAACTAAGGATTCTGGTGAAGGATCTGACTGACACCATGCTTGATGCACCAGGAGCTGGTTTGGCTGCACCGCAAATAGGAGTGTCTTTACGCGTTTTTGTCTGGGATGTTGATGAAACACTCGGCCATTTGATTAATCCAACCTTGACTTTGAGCGATGAAATGCAAGATGGCGAAGAAGGCTGCTTATCTTTTCCCGAGTTACGTTATGAAACTCCGCGAGCTATGCGCGCAGTGGCTAAGGGTTTTAACATGTACGGAGAGCCAATAACGGTCGAAGGAAGTGAATTTTTAGCTCGTGCACTCCAACATGAGACGGATCATCTCAATGGAATCTTGTTCATAGACAAGTTATCGACCGAGAATCGCAAGTTGGCCATGAAGGAAATTCGTGAGTCCGAATGGTTCAACCTTGCGGCAGAAAAAGGTCAAGCAATTCAAGTGAAGGATTCACCTCACTCCATCTTCGGACGGAACACCTAATGCACATCGGAGTAGCCGCTACTCCGGATGTTGCCATCCCAACTTTAGATTGGTTGATTTCCAGCGAACACAAGGTTGATTTAGTGATTACCCAGCCGGACAAACCCGCCGGCCGCGGACGAGTGCTGAAGCAAAGTTTTGTAGGGGAGTGGGCTACTTCTCGGGATATTCCTGTGATAAAGCCAGTGACTTCAGATGAGTTAATTGGAAAGATTAACGATTTAGATTGCGTTGTGACTATTGGTTACGGAGTTTTACTTCCCCAGCACATTCTAGATCTGCCGAAATTTGGTTTTATTAACCTTCATTTCTCGCTACTTCCGGCATATAGGGGCGCGGCACCTGCACAAAGAGCGCTTCAAAATGGCGAAGTCACAACGGGTGTTTCGGTATTCCAGCTTGAAAAAGGAATGGATACAGGTCCAATTTATTCACAGCGCACAGTTTTAATAGATCCTAAGTGGCGAAGTGTCGAACTTTTGCATGCATTGGCTCAAGAAGGTCCCGTTGCAGTTGCCGAAGCATTAACCATGATTTCTAAAGGTGATTTACCTAGAGCACAGCAAGGTCAAGCTAGTCTGGCCCCAAAGATAAGTAAGCACGATGCTCATTTGGATTTTTCTAATGATGCAAAAACCTTGGTTAATGCGATCCGTGCTTTCACTTACGAACCCGGAGCTTGGTGTACTTGGAAGGAAGAACCGTTCAAAATTACTTCAGCCGTTGTTGTTGAGGATGAATCAGTACAACCAGCTGAGATTGTTTTCGATGGCCAAAAAGTGATTGTGGGTTGTGGAAACAAAAGCACTATTCAGTTACTCACGGTAGTCCCGGCGGGGAAGAAAGAGATGAGCGCTGCTGATTGGGCCCGAGGCGCGCGATTACAAGGTGGAGACAGTTTTGACTGAAGCGCGCAGGAACACTTTCAAAGCTCCTAAACCTGAGGCGTCACGACTTTTGGCGTTTGATTTACTGACTGAAGTCAACCGTAATGAGGGTTATTCCAACCTGTTGCTTCCGCAAGCATTAAATTCGAGCAAGTTGGATGAGCGGGATCGTTCCTTAGTGACTGAACTTTTGTACGGAACGATTCGTATGCAAGGTAAGCACGATTGGGTACTGGCCCAGATAAGTGATCGACCATGGAACGAAGTTGATCCCGGAATCGTTGATGTCACTCGTTTAGGTGTGCACCAACTACATGAGATGCGGGTGCCTGACCATGCCGCAGTTGCATCTACGGTCGAAGTTGCACGTAAGAGACTAGGTGAGTCCAAGGCCAGTTTTGTTAATGCACTGTTAAGAAATGTAACTCGCACTTCACAAGAAGAATGGTTTGCACCCCTTTCGCTAATGAATGATCCAGTAGAACGCTTGTCTATTCAGTTCTCTCACCCGGCCTGGATCGTTTCGGCCTATTACGACTTGTTAAAGGATTGGACCGAAGTTGAATCGGCTTTATCCATCAACAACGAGGCTGCGATTCCAACTCTTGTTTCTTGGCCAGGGATCTCGACCCAGCAAGACTTGATAGACATTGGTGCTGAACCAACTGTGTACTCCGAATTCGGCGCCCATTGGAAAGGTAATCCAGGCGCACTAGATCTCATTAAAGCGAGAAAGATTGGCGTCCAAGATGAAGGATCCCAGCTAGTTGCATCAGTGTTTGCAGCTGCTGCAACTGGATCTTCATGGCTAGATATGTGCGCAGGCCCTGGAGGTAAAGCTGCATTGCTTTCCGGCATCGCTCGGAAAAGAGGAATCAAGTTCACCGCCAATGAAGTTTCAGCTGTTCGCGCAGATTTGGTGCGTCAGGTAGTCAACGGAGACCGAGTTCTTGTCGGAGATGGCCGCAATATTGGAAAGCATGAAGAAAAATTCGACGCTATTTTGATTGATGCTCCATGTACCGGGTTGGGTGCTCTACGCCGCCGTCCTGAAGTACGCTGGAGACGTACGCTGCAAGATCTGCGTGAGTTAACACAGTTGCAACGCGAGTTGATCCAATCTGGGATTTCGGCTTTGAATGTTGGTGGTGTTATGGGTTATGCAACTTGTTCGCCGCACCTAGCTGAAACATCAATACAGGTAGCCGACATCAAAAAGAAGTTTGCAAATGTTGAGCAAATTCCCGTCTCGGCCTTTATGCCACCTGAACTTCAGGGAGGTTTGCGAGATGAAGCCATGTCTCTGTGGACTCACCGGGTAGGCACGGATGCGATGTATTTAGCGCTGTTTAAAAAGAACAGTGAGTAAAATAAGCACATGACCAAGGAAATCAGAATAACTCCGAGCATTCTTAACGCTGATTTTTCGCGACTTAATGAAGAGATCGATTCGATTTCTGCTGTTTCAGACCTGCTCCATTTGGATGTAATGGACGACGTATTTGTTCCTAACTTCACCTTTGATTTCGAGGCGGCCTCGAAGATAATTAAGGAATCCTCTCTTGCAGTTGATGCTCATTTGATGGTTGCAGACGTTGATTTGATAGCGGTTCAGTACGCAGAACTGGGCTGTGCCTCTGTGACGATCCATGCAGAGGCGACTACGAACATCCCGCAAACCCTCAAAAACATTAGACGAGCGGGTTCGCGTGCAAGCCTTGGCATTAAGCCCAATACACAGATCGAGCAATATGCCGATGTCATTGACCTCGTAGATATGTTTCTGATCATGACTGTGGAACCTGGTTTTGGTGGACAGAAATTCATGGACAATATGATGGAGAAAGTGCGCACGACTCGCACAATGATTGGTGATCGACCGATCTGGCTTCAGGTCGATGGTGGCATTTCTATGCAAACCATCGAGATTGCTTTAGAGGCCGGGGCAGACACCTTTGTAGTTGGAAGCGCAGTCTTCAATGCCCCTAATCCAGCGCAAATGGTTGTCGATCTAAGAAAACTCGCAGCGAGTGTTTAGTCGCTCTAGTAAACTCAAGCTATGAAAACCTTTGATGAGCTATGGCTCGAATTGAGTCAAAAAGTAGCCAGCGGAGCCGAAGGTTCGGCAACGGTTGCATCGGTTGAAGCAGGTGTTCACGTTATCGGCAAGAAAATTCTTGAAGAAGCCGGAGAAGTTTGGTTAGCCGCCGAACACGAAGGTGATGACGCACTAGCCGAAGAAATTAGTCAACTTCTGTATCACCTTCAAACATTGATGCTGGCACGTGGGTTATCAATCAACGATGTTTATAAGTATTTGTAAGGGGCGCACATGTTAAGAATCGCAGTTCCAAATAAAGGCTCTTTGGCTGAAAGTTCTATCGCAATATTAAAAGAGGCAGGTTACAGACAGCGAAGTGATGCTCGTGACTTAGTCCTGATCGATCCCGATAATTCGGTCGAGTTCTATTATTTAAGACCTCGCGACATCGCAATTTATGTTGGTTCAGGCGAACTTGAAGCGGGAATAACCGGACGAGATTTGTTGATCGATTCTGCAGCACCTGCTGAAGAGATCCTGTCCTTAGATTTTGGAAGCTCGACCTTTAGATTTGCTGCCCCAGTTGGTAAGGAGTGGGCAATACCTGACATTGCGGGAAAGCGAATAGCCACTGCATACCCTGGTCTTGTGGAACACAAACTCAATTCATTGGGGATCAAGGCTGAAATCGTTCGCCTAGATGGCGCAGTTGAAAGTTCAGTGCGATTAGGTGTTGCAGATGTTATCGCCGACGTTGTTAGCACTGGAAATACGCTTCGCCAAGCAGGCCTGCAAGTATTCGGTGATCCGATTTTGACCAGTGAAGCGATAGTAATTAAGCGAAAAGGTGCCCAAGTTCCTGCGGGCCTAGAGGTTCTCATCAGACGACTTCAGGGTGTTGTAACTGCAAGGCGCTATGTCTTGTTGGATTACGACGTTCTTAAAACTCTGGTTGATCAAGCATGCGCAATTACGCCTGGGTTGGAATCACCGACTATTTCACCACTACAAAAACCTGATTGGGTAGCCGTAAGAGCGATGGTTTTGCGTAAGGAAACTAATCGTGTGATGGATGAGTTGTGGGCACTTGGCGCACGTGGAATCTTAGTTACTGATATTCACGCGTGCAGGTTGTAACTTACAGATTGATAAGGCTAGGAACTGATCGTAAAGATGGTTCCTTGATCGAATAATCGGCGGCCGCCTCAACGATCGGTTTAGCATTAAATGCAATACTGATTCCTGCTACCTGCATCATGTCTAGATCATTAGCACCATCTCCGATGGCCACGGTGTTTGTTAAATCAACAGAGCACCGTTGGGCAAAATCCTTTAATGCCTCAGCTTTTGCAGCACGATCAACTATTGCACCAACAACTTTGCCGGTTAACTTTCCATCTATGACTTCTAGACTATTTGCCTTATAGAAATCGATCTTGAGCTCATCAACGATGGGCTGCAAAATATTAACAAACCCACCCGAAACCAAGGAAACACAATGTCCTTTTTCATGTAGCAGAGCTACTAATTCCGCAGCACCATCAGTCAGTCGGATCTCGTTTTGAACTTGACCTATCGCATCTTCGCTAAGGCCACGAAGCAGTGCAACGCGCGCAATTAGACTTTGTGCAAAATCCAGTTCACCACGCATGGCTGCTTCAGTGATTCGAGCTACTTCATCTAATACTCCGGCCTTAGTGGCTAGTAGTTCGATTGCTTCTTGCTGAATAAAGGTTGAATCAACATCTAGTTGAACTAATCGCTTTTGGAAACTCATGGTCAGACCGCGTTAGTGATTGAAAATTCAGTACCCGAGGCAACGGATGCTATTACTGTCTGGATGGTGACAGCTGAAATTCCTGACACTTTCAACAGTATTTCTAGCGGATCAGAACCGATGCGGGATAAATCTTCAATGTTTCCTCCGGCTTCAAGGAGTGCACCGGCAATTTGCATTAAATGTTTAGGGTGCAATTTTGCTGAAGTAATTTTAATCGCATGCGAAGTGGGTTTTGTCGCTGGAGTCGCAGAAGTTGAAAACACCGCAGCGATATCAACCTCCAAATTAGCGGCTAGAGTATTGAGATCTTCTTCGATAGCGCTTTGATGTGCTGGGTTTAAGGAAATCTGCACGGTTAGTATCAGTCGATCTTTGATGATGATTTGATCGATATCCAACACAGCCACTGAGAACGGCGATAGCGCTTCAAAAAGGGCATGTGCCAAACCGGGTTTGTCCTGGCCGGTAAGAAGTATTAATCCGGAGAACTGTGCCGCATTCTGGCTAGATGTTGTCATAAGGGGAGTAGGTTATCGTGAATCACTCGCACTTTACGCGAGGTTTGCGCGTGAATGGGCGCTCTAGCCAGTATCTTTTGCATCTATGAGTAGCTCAGTCTTAACTTTGAACGATGTCGCGGTACGCCGAGGCGATCGTCTAATTCTGGGCCCCATCAACTTCTCAATTTCACACGGTGAACGTTGGGTCGTGTTAGGACCAAATGGTGCTGGCAAGTCAACCCTTCTTCAAATCTTGGCAACAAAAATCTTTCCTACGCAGGGGAGTGTCTTTGTTCTAGATAAGCAGATGGGAAAAGTTGACCTCTTTGAATTAAGAACGCGCATTGGTCTGTGTGGATCTGTGATCGCTGAAGACATCCCGCATGATGAAACAGTAAAAGATGTTGTTCTTACTGCCGCTTATGCGATTCTGGGTCGCTGGAACGAAAACTATGATCTGTGGGATGAATCTCGTGCTATGGCATTGCTGACAAATTTTGGTGTCAGAGAACTTGGTGACCGTCTTTACGGAACGCTGAGTGAAGGTGAAAAGAAGCGAGTACAAATTTCACGCGCTTTAATGACCGATCCTGAACTTCTTTTACTTGATGAACCAGCGGCCGGTCTAGATCTGGGAGGTCGTGAAGATCTATTACGCCGTTTTGCTAATTTTGCAGCGGATCCTTCGGCACCAGCGACAATTTTGGTAACGCATCACATCGAAGAGATACCTGTAGGAACCACGCATGCCTTGTTGATTAAAGATGGCTTAGTTGCAGTTTCTGGCCCTATAGAACAAGTCATAACTTCAGAGCATGTCTCGGCAGTGTTTGGAACTTCAATCACAGTAACTCCAGAATCAGGCCGTTTCTTTGCCCGCGCCTCTATTTGATCAGCTCCACCCCGAGTGGCAAAAGGAACTTGAAAGACATAAGGATTTAATTGACGAAATAGATACTTTCGTGCAGGGACGCGCAATAGCACCCTCGTACGATCTAATCTTTAGGGCATTAACTCAGCCTATAGGTGCAACACGCGTAGTTATCTTTGGGCAAGATCCATATCCAACTCAGGGTCATGCCCACGGCCTCGCCTTTTCTGTCGAAGCATTAGTGTCGCCACTTCCGCCGTCGCTTCGCAATATTTACAAGGAACTTTATAGCGACCTGGCAATTGTCCGGACGTTAGGTGACTTAAGCGATTGGCAAGAGCAAGGTGTCATGCTGATTAATAGAATCCTCAGCACCGATATTGGACAATCAATGGCCCATAGCAAGTCAGGTTGGCAGGAAGTAACAGAGGCGGTTGCACAAGTGTTAGGAAAGAGAAATGTAATTGCTGTGCTTTGGGGAAACACCGCCCTTGAGCTCAAAAAACATTTCAGACCAGAGGATGTCGTTTCATCGGTTCACCCAAGTCCTTTATCGGCTCATCGAGGCTTTTTTGGATCGTCCCCGTTTTCACAGGTCAATGCAAAGCTGGTTGCTAAAGGCTACAAAGAAATAATTTGGTAAGACAAAGGGCCCCTGGTCTCCCAGGGGCCCTTTGTATTAAGAGTACTTATCCGAGCCAAGCATTCAATGGCGAAGACAAGAAGTAGATCATGAACAGACCTGATACGAAGTACATCAAAGGATGAACTTCTTTACCACGACCCTGAACTAAGCGGATTACAACATGTGTAATAAACCCTGCGCCGATACCTACTGAGATGTTGTAAGTAAATGGCATCAAGATGATTGTTAGGAAAGCAGGAACGCCGATTCCCAAGTCATCCCAGCTAATGTTCTTGATCTGTGACATCATGAGGAAACCTACAATGATCAGAGCAGGTGTTGCAGCCTCATAAGGAATGATTGCTACAAGAGGTGCTAAGAATGTTGTAAGTAGGAATGCAATACCAGTAACGATCGAAGCTAGGCCTGTACGAGCACCTTCTCCAACACCGGCCGCAGATTCAATGTAGCTTGTATTTGAAGAAATACCAGCAGCACCACCTGCAGCAGCTGCTACAGAGTCAACCAAAAGAATCTTCTGAATGTTATCTACATTTCCATCTTTGTCAGCAAGACCTGATTCGTGACCGATTGCTGTAACTGTTCCGACAGTGTCGAAGAAGTCAGACAGCAATAGTGTGAATAGAAGCAGGATTGCGGCGATCAATGAAACGTTATCAACACTGAAAGCACCAAATAGATCAAATTGTCCAGTGAAATCAAACTCTGGAACAGCTACGACCTCTTTAGGAACCGAAGGAATACCCAACTGCCAACCGCCGTCGACGATTGTTGGTGGGTTTCCTGGAGTGAAGTTTGGCTTGATATCAAACATCTGTTGAATACCAATAGCCAAAGCGGTAGCTGATGCGATTCCGATAAGAATTGCACCCTTCACCTTACGAACCATTAGCGCGATAATTAGAAGAGTTCCGAAAACGAAAACAACTGTTGGCCAGCCAACAAGATTTCCGTTGACACCTAGACCTACTGGAACCGGTCCGCTAGCTGTGCGACGTACGAAGCCAGCATCAACTAGGCCAATAAGAGCGATGAAAAGGCCGATACCAACTGAAATTGCGATCTTGATCTGTGGTGGAACCGCCTTGAAAACTGCCACACGGAAACCGGTGAGCACCAATACCAAGATGATTAAACCTTCAAGAACAACAAGGCCCATTGCTGCAGCCCATGTCATCTGTGAGGCGATACCAACTGCAACGAAGGTATTGAGACCAAGACCTGTTGCAATTGCAAGTGGATAATTTGCGACCGATCCCATAAGAATCGTCATAACACCAGCGACCAATGCGGTAGCTGCTGCAACCATTGCTGGTGCAGGTGCATCACCACCGAAAAGGAATTGACCATTTGCATCTGGTGAGTACGCCAAGATGATTGGGTTCAGAGCCACGATATAGGCCATCGTGAAGAAGGTTACGAGTCCGCCTCGAACCTCTTGGGCTACTGAAGAGCCTCTTTCCGAGATTTTGAAATATGAATCCAGCATGAAGTAGTGCCTTTCTAATTTTGTTAACGGGGGTGTTTGCGACCCCGTGTGCGATAGGGCGCACAACCCTTGGGAAGATCTTTATCCTATGCGCTACCTGTGGGTAACCCGAGAAACGACTCCCAGGGAGATCGCAATTGATTGCCCAATGAACAGGGCAAATAAGAGGGTTCCTAACCCTAAGGTGCCACCCAATAGCCAGCCCGCGACCAAAACCGTGCTCTCGATCGCCAATCGCACGCGCCCAATGCGCACCCCAGATCGATTATGGATAGCTGTCATCAAACCATCTCGTGGTCCAGGACCTAAACCGCAGGTTATGTAAAGTGCCGAACCAAATCCCACCATTGCGATTCCAACTAAGCAATAGAAAACAGCAATCAAATAATTATCTTGTTCAGGAAAAAAAGTTACGCCAACTTGAATAGCAGCGGCAATGATTGCGATATTAGCCAGAGTTCCGAATCCAGGCTTTTCTTTCAACGGAATCCAAAGTAATAAGACCAGAGTGCTAATTGCAAAAGTTGACCAACCCATAGTGATGTCAAGCTTGCCTGACACGCCTTGCGCCAGCACGGACCACGGCGCATTTCCAATAGTGCTTTGAATAAGGAGTGAATCACCTAGACCAAATATGAAAAGGCCGAAGAATAAAACGAAAACACGCGAAGGATTGAGATCCCAACGTGATTTCGCGGTCCATGGCGTATGTGGAACTGTTTTATGTGGTCTCAAAAATTCTACAAACGGATTTGACATTGAATGAGTATAATCGCCTAATGTTTCCTGGCGCTGGCACGATCATCAATATCATCACAATTATTTCAGGTGCATCCCTTGGAGTTCTGGTTGGAAATAGGATGCCAACCAGAACAAGAACTCTGTTAACCGATGTTTTGGGTCTGGTTACCTTGCTGGGTGCAGCTTCAGCGCTGATTCCGTTGTGGTCGGATCGATACAACAGCGCCTTGCCTCAGGGTTGGACTTTGCTTGTTGTTCTAGGTTCACTGTTAATTGGTGGGCTGATCGGATCTGCGCTAAAGCTTGAAAATAAACTTGATTCACTCGGCGAGAATTTACGAGTTCGATTCAAAGCATCAAGTGAGTCTCATTTCGTTGAGGGCTTTGTTGCCGCATCCTTGTTGTTTGCCATTGGACCCCTTGCAATTCTTGGAAGTATTAGCGACGGAATGGGAACCGGCATCGATCAATTGATCCTTAAAAGTACTCTCGACTTCTTCGCTGCTATGGCCTTTGCTACCTCACTGGGTTGGGGAGTAGCGGTCTCTGCATTGCCGGTAGGAATTTATCAGGGCGTTTGGACCGTTATTGGATTTGGTTTGGGCGAGATTTTGAGCGGTTATCAAATTGATGCCATGACAATCGTTGGCGGAATCATGTTGATTTGTATTGCGCTGAAGTTGCTGAACATTAAGAGCGTAGCGGTGGGAAATTTACTGCCAGCTTTAGCTATTGCACCGATCTTCGCACTGATTGTTCATAGCTTCTAGAAAGTTGAAGCGTCGATCACAAATCGATACTTCACATCACTTGCAACTGTGCGCTTATAGGCCTCGTTAATGTAATCGGCTTTGATCACTTCCACATCACTTACAATCGAGTTCTTGGCGCAGAAATCAAGCATTTCCTGCATTTCAGGAATTCCGCCAATCATTGAACCTGCGATCGAACGTCTTCCATTGAGCAGCGTTCCCACATGTACCTCGTAAGGCTTTCCAGGCAAGCCGATGACAACCATCGTGCCATCTAATGTAAGAAGATTGAGATAGTCATTGATAACTAACTCTGCACTTACCGTATTGAGAATCAGATCAAAGGTTTTCGCAAGCGGAGCTAAATTCTTGATGTCTTTCGTGCTTACAAAGTGATGTGCTCCCATGGCGATTGCATCAGATTCCTTACTAGGGGAGTGTGAAAGAACCGTTACTTCAGCTCCCATAGCTACCGCAAACTTCACACCCATATGACCCAGACCGCCGAGTCCCATGACGGCAACCTTCATGCCTGGTTGCACATTCCAATGTTTAATGGGTGAATACAGAGTGATGCCTGCACACAGCAAAGGTGCAACACCTTCCATAGGTAGGTTGTCTGGAATACGTACTGCATAGTCTTCGTTGATCACAAAGTTGTTCGAGTAGCCGCCCATTGCAACTGTGGTTCCATCGCGTTCAAGGCCGTTGTAGGTTCCCGTCATACCATCGACACAATACTGTTGCAGACCCTTTTGGCAACTGGCACAGGTTCGACAGGAGTCAACAAATACACCGACTCCGATTTTGTCTCCCACTGCGAACTTGGAAACCTTGCTACCAATCGATGTAACTACACCTGCGATTTCGTGGCCAGGAACCATTGGGAAAATGGCTGGTCCCCATTCTTCGGCTACTTGGTGGATGTCGCTGTGGCAGATACCCGCATACGAGATATCTAAAGCGACATCATGCTCACCCAGATCGCGTCGGTCGAACTCATGTGATACTAAATTTGATTTAGCTGACAACGCTGCATAGCCGCGGGATTTCATACTTACTCCTTGAACGGTAGTGGGAGAGATGATGTGTGAGCTGCGCGCGATACACGAGCAGTAACTTGTCGCATGTGATGTCGGCGGCATAGAACTTCGTAAGCAACTTCAGCGCCCGGTGCAACGTCTCCGACTACAACTTGTTCGCCCTCAACGACCATAACGCCGCCAACTGTTCGAGCATTATGAGTAGCGCGTGAACCACACCAGCACAGGGCTTCGACCTGCAAGGTATTGACTCGATCAGCAAGTTCAACAAGTCTGGCTGAGCCGGGGAAAAGCTTTGTTCTGAAGTCGGCAAGAATTCCGAACGCAAAGACATCGATTCCAAGTCCATCTACTACACGAGCTAATTGATCGATTTGAACGCTTTCATAAAACTGGGCTTCATCGCAAATGATGTAATCGACTCGCTCACCTATAGATAATTTGTCTACAACCAATTTATGAATATCTAATTCTGGATTTACTTCGATAGCTGGGCTAGAAAGACCTAGGCGAGATGAAATAACTCCAGAACCCGCACGATCCTTGTTGGTGAAAATCAAACCAGTGCGACCACGACTCTGATGGTTATGTGCAGTTTGCAGGGCTAGCGTGGACTTTCCGCTATCCATGGTTCCGCAGTAGTAAATCAATTCAGCCATGTGGCGCATCTTGCCATA
>Ga0208595_1000304_pt1 | contig 19084 bp, 20 predicted proteins | sample LakMenEpi28Jun11_FD_150742 | JGI IMG/M metagenome (GOLD analysis project Ga0208595, IMG submission 150742) | Freshwater microbial communities from Lake Mendota, WI - 28JUN2011 deep hole epilimnion (SPAdes) | ecosystem: Environmental > Aquatic > Freshwater > Lake > Epilimnion/Euphotic zone ...
CCGCCCAATACAGCATCGCGAGCTTTAAGGGCGCGACTTTCGCTCAAAAAATTTCCGCAGTTGAGGCTTTGCTCAAAAAACAAAAAATGAAGTTGAAACAAAGTGGAGGGGGAGGAGGCGCAGTCATTGTGTTTCCGCCAGTTATTCCGCCAGTTGTTATAGTAACTAATCCCCACTAATTTGAAATGCAGCTTCGTTCTCTATGTTTACTATTAGTAGGGGTACTTATAGGTTTGACAACCCCACAGCTTTTTAGGAGCGAGCGACTAGCTGCAGGCAACTCCACTTATGAACCGCGCCATCACAGCAAGCATCGTCCTCAAGTCGGCTTAGCCAGCTCACTGACATCCATCAAACACAAGGAAGGCGCCCAAGGCCTGAAAGAGCTACCGATTTCCAAGGTGTTGATTGCCGAAACCAACACGGATTCAGATAATTTCCTAAAAATCGATGAAATCATCCGCAACGGGACTTTTCAGTCAAATTTGCAAGAATTTGAGGCCTTTTGTTCGTCGAGTCGGCGCGAAAACGTTGTTGCCTACCTACTTGCCTGCGTTGATGGAGGGGATGAGGGTGTGCTGATGAGGATGAACGCCGCCGCATTGCTCAATCCAAGCGAGTCCATTCGAGATCAAGCGCTGATATGCCTGATTTCTCTGTCCGGGATCGATTTTACAAATCACGAAGCAGCCATCAAATGGGCTGCCTCAAATCTCAATCTAGGCGATCCCCCGGTCGGGAAATGATCATTCAATTTGCCTGGGAAAAAGCAGGATTGGTAATTGTCTTCATCCGCGTGCCACTCTATCTGGCGTCATCCACGATCTCGCTCATTCGCGTCCATTCGCATTCATTCGCGGTTCGGCATCTTTCTTCAAAGCGTCGGCGCTGCGGGGCCGCATCAGTGCAAGATGCAAGACGGTAAGAATCAAGAGACAAGAAAAACGGCGAAGGCTTGTAGCCGTTTTGGACAGGAACTCGCGCAGCGAGTGACTTGGCCCGAAGGGTCGAACGCGCGGGTGGCGCGCGGGAGTCAAAAGAGGTGGGCAAGATGCCCACGGCTCCTTGAAGATGCCGGCGGGACGCCGGCGCTCCCCTTTGAAGATGCGGCTGATCATTCGCGCGGACCTTTGTGGACAAAGGTCCCTGCCTATTTGTCATCCACGATCTTTCTCATTCGCATCCATTCGTGGTTTGAAATCTTTCTTCAAAGAGTCGGCGCTGCGGGCCGCATCGTCCTACCGGGCTTGAGGGGTGAGCTGGTGCCAAAATTTCACATTTTTTAACCTTTTTGTAATTTTTTCCCTTGCGCGTCGTTGGAATGTGAGCTAACAGTCCTGCGTCGCAAGACAAGGCGGTCCGACTGAGATGCCCTTCAGGTTATTGGGTTTTTCCTGCTGGGATGATCGGTCGGGCCGCTTCTTTTTTACCGAGCTGGCCGATGGCGAGCTGATCCGATCCACCGACCCAGCCGGGCATTTTCCCGCGAAATGGGCATTGGGCCAAGGCCTCAAATCTGCTAGAAGTGAGCCATGAGATTGATCCGATTTGGTGATTCCGGCCGCGAAGAGCCGGGGGTTTTGCTGCCAGATGGGCGGCGGGTGGATGCCAGCGGCGAATTTCATGATTACGACGAGGGGTTTTTTGCATCGGGTGGGCTTGAGGGTTTGGCCGAGTGGGTTGCGGATGGTTGCCCGGGTGGGGCCTTGATCGATCCCGCGGCGCGGCTGGGCCCGCCAGTGAACCGGCCATCGAAAATCGTCTGCGTCGGAAAAAATTATTTGGATCATGCCAAGGAAATGGGCGGCGATATCCCCTCTGAGCCGGTGCTTTTCATGAAGGCCAGCAGCGCGTGGAGCGGTCCGCACGACGATGTGATCATTCCGCGTGGCGGCACCAAGATGGATTACGAGGTTGAGCTCGCCTTGGTCATTGGTCGGACGGCGTCCTATGTCGACGAGCTTGAAGCGATGGATCATGTCGCGGGCTACTCGGTGTTTTGTGATTACTCCGAGCGGGCGTTTCAATTGGAGTCCGGCGGTCAGTGGACCAAGGGCAAAAGTGCCGACAGTTTCGCGCCGATGGGGCCATGGTTGGTGACAGGTGATGAGGTGACTGATCCGCAAAAACTGCGGCTGTGGTGCAAGGTGAATGGTGAGCTGCGGCAAAACAGCTGGACTGGCGACATGATGTGCTCCGTGCGGCAGCTGGTGGCATACATCAGCCGCTTCATGACCTTGTTGCCGGGAGATGTGGTCGCGACCGGAACGCCGGCGGGCGTGGCCTTGGGCATGTCGCCGCCGCGCTATCTGCAGGCCGGGGATTTTGTCGAGTGCGGCATCGAGGGCCTCGGGGAGCTGGCGCAGCGCGTGGTGGCGCATCGTGAAGCATGAAGGCCGGTTTTTCCAAAACCTGGAAGGCCTTGCTCTCGTGGCCGAAACCACCGGGCGAGCGTTATGCTGCCTGCGAATTTTGTGACACTTTGCACGAAGCCGGAACGCTTGAGGAAGGCGCCGCCGCGCGCTGCATCCGCTGTGGCACGGTGCTTTACCAGAACCGCGTGGCTTCGCTGACAAGGGCCTCGGCTTGCTCGCTTGCGGCATTGATCCTGATGGCGCTCGCGCATGTGTTTCCCTTTCTCACGATGGATGCCGCGACGCTGCGCAAGAGCCTCACGCTGCTGGGTGCGGCGGTGGCGCTGATCGATGAAGGCACGCCCGCGCTTGGCATCTCGATCGTGCTTTTCACCATCGTCGCGCCCTTTGTGCTGGCCGGCGGGATGCTGTATGTGAGTCTGCCGCTGATGTTTGGCCGCCTGCTTCCCGGCTCGTTCACGATCGCGAAGTGGATGCACCTCAGCGAACCATGGAACATGGTCGAAGTTTTCCTGCTCGGCGTGCTGGTGAGTTTGTTGAAATTGGGGCAAGTGGCGGATGTCACTTTCGGCATCGGCTTCTGGGCCTTTGCTGGCCTGATGCTTTGCATGGCATTCGCAGTGGCGGGCATCGACCGCGAAGAACTTTGGGACCGCATGGAGGTGGCGCGAAGATGAAGGAGCATTTTGAAAAAGCGGCCGACCGCGGGCTTGCAGGCTGTCATGTTTGCGGCCGTGTGGCGGAGGTGGCTTTGGGAAATTGCCCACGCTGCAACACCAAGCTTGAGCTGCGCAAACCCAACAGCATCCAGAAAACCGTGGCGCTGATGGCGGCGGCGGCAGCCCTTTACATTCCCTCGCACATCTTGCCGATCATGACCGTGGTCGAGATCGGTGTGGTGACACCCAACACGATCATCAGCGGCATGATGACCTTCTGGCGCACTGGCGCTTATCCGATCGCGATCGTGATTTTCGTCGCCTCAATCCTCATTCCGATCCTCAAAATCGCGGCTCTGAGCTGGCTCTGCGCGGCCGCGGCTGGCTGGATCCACCCCTCGCCCAAGGCGCTTGGCAGGCTGCACGGGGTCACCGAGCTGCTCGGCCGTTGGTCGATGATCGACATTTTCGTGGTCGGCATCCTGGTCTCGCTGGTGCAGTTGGGAAACTACATGAGCATCACCCCCGGGCCGGGAGCGCTTGCATTTGCAGGGGTGGTCATGCTTACCATGTTCGCGGCGATGAGCTTCGAGCCTCGCTTGCTGTGGGACCGGCTCGATGAAATGGCCGAGGACCCACCGCCATCGAAAGACCAAAGCCCTTGAGCGATACCCCGACATCACCAAAAGCACCCAAGCCCGAGATCCAGCGTGCCAAGCGCTGGAATGCCGTGTGGGTGGTGCCGATCGTGGCCCTGCTCCTCGGCATCTGGCTGCTTTACCGGAATTTCACCGCGCAAGGCGAGGTTGCTCATGTGCGCTTCGAGACGGCGGACGGCATCGAGGCGGGAAAAACCGAAGTGCGTTGCCGCTCGGTGAAGGTTGGCATGGTGCGGCATGTGAAACTGGCGGATGATTTGAAATCGGTGATGGTTGATGTCGAACTTGATCGCGATGAAGAGGATCTCTTGCGCCAAGGCACGCGCTTCTGGGTCGTGCGGCCACGGATCACCGGCACTGAGTTTTCAGGCGTCTCGACGCTGATCACTGGCGCTTACATCGAGCTCGATCCAGGGCCCGCGGATGGGCCGCGTGACGAATCCTTCAAAGGCCTTGAAACACCGCCCGCGACGAATCGCAATGTGCCGGGCTTGCGGCTCACGCTCGTTGCCGATCAGGCCGGATCGCTGGCCGCCGGCGCGCCAATTTATTTTCGCGGATTTGAAGTCGGCCGCATCGAAGGCCGCAAGTTGAGCAATGATGGATCGCAGGTCAGTTACGATGCCTTCATCAGCAAAACCTACAGCGGCCTGGTCACGGAAAACACGCGCTTCTGGAACACCAGCGGCATCGACATCAGCGCCGGTGCCGATGGCTTCAAGCTGCGAACGCCATCATTCCAAGCGATGATTTCCGGCGGCGTTTCCTTCGGTGTGACCCAAGGCGAGGAGCCCGGCATCACCGCAGCCGATGGCCGCTCATTCACGCTCTACCAGGATGAGGAAGCGGCAAAAAAATCATCCTTCGATCCTACGATGCGCTTGTTGTTGCTGTTTGATCAAACCGTGCGCGGCCTCAGCGAAAGAGCTCCGGTGGAATACCGCGGCATCACGATCGGCCGCGTGTCGCGCATTTCCTTCGACCTCATGCCCGGCGCGCAAAACATGTCGGTGCCGGTGTTGATCGAGATTGATCCGCGACTGATGGTTCCGGAAAATCCAAACAAGGACAAAGATGCTGACATGGCATTCATTCGGCAGGCGGTCGACAAAGGCCTGCGCGGTGCGTTGAAAACAGGCAGCCTCATCACCGGTGCGCTTTTTGTGGATCTCGATTATTACGACGATGTCGTGGCGCGAAGCATGGGCAAGGTCGGTGAGTTCGACACCGTGCCGACGGTTTCATCCGGCCTCGCGCAGCTTGAAGCGAAACTTTCCGCCGTGCTCGACAAGTTCCAGGCATTGGAAATCGACAAGGCGGTGACCGGTATTGGCGCCGCTGCCAAGGAAATCGAAGCGACTGCTGCCGCCACACGCAAGTCGGTCTCGAGCCTTGGGCCCGATGGCCCGATGCAAGGCGACATGCTGCGGGTGCTCGACGAACTGCGCGCCTCGCTGCGCTCGCTCAAATCGGTCACCAACACCATCGAGGAGAAACCCAACTCTCTCATCTTCGGTCGCGAATCATCGAACAATCCGGTGCCGAAAGCTGCCCGTTGAAACATCCACCGCCGCCATGATCACCCGCACCCTTTCCCTGCTCATCGGCATCCTGCTCGCGGGCTGCGCCTCATCGTCCAAATCATTTTATGTCCTCACCGCCGACGGATCCGCGCCCTCGGGCAGCGGCATGGGCATCGGTGTTGGGCCCATCGCGCTCGCCGAATACATCGACCGACCAAACCTCGTGATCGCGGAGTCGCCCAACCAACTCAGCATCGCCGACGACCACCGCTGGGCCGGCGATCTCGCCTCATCGGTCGCACGGGTCACTGCCGCCAACCTTGGTCGCCGACTCGGCACCGGCAATGTGCGCACCTACCCATGGCGCGATGACAACGGCCTGCGCTATCAAGTGACCATCGACATCCGCCAGCTTCACGGATCAGGCGACGGCCATGCAGTCATCGAAGCCGGCTGGCGCCTCTATGCCTTGCCCGAACGCAGGGTCGCTGCGGCAAAAACCTTCGTCGATCGCGAGCCTTTGCAAGCGGACGGCTACCCGTCACTCGTCGCCGCGCAATCGAAGTTGCTCTCAAGGCTCGCCGCCGACATCGCATCGGCGATGAAGTAATCCGCAAGCGAGACGCGAAAAATTTTTCAAGCGGCGATCATGCTCAAAGTTTACGGATATCAAAAATGCAGCACCTGCCGCGACGCGCTCAAATGGCTCGACGCGCATGGCATCAAGCACGAGGTCAAAGCCATTCGCGAAACACCACCGACAGCGTCCGAACTCAAGGTCGCGCTCGATGCCGCCCATGGTGACCTGCGGAAAATTTTCAACACCTCGGGCATGGACTACCGCGCGATGGAGCTCAAGGATCGCTTGCCGAACATGACCGAAAAAGAAGCGCTCGAAATGCTTTCGACCCACGGCAATCTCGTGAAACGCCCCTTCGTCATCGGCGATGGCAGCGTGCTCGTCGGCTTCAAGGAGCCGGCGTGGAAAAGCGCGCTGTTGAAGTGAGGGCTCGGGGAGCCGTGTCGTTTTGCCTCTTTCGGCGAACGCGCAAAGCCGCAAAAAACAGCACAGCACAATTTCCCATTGCGCTGTTCTCTTTTTAGATTACAATCTCACAACGATGATCAAAAGCTTCGCCGATGCTTTGACTGAGAAGGTCTTTCTCGGCGAGGATTTGACGAGGAAAGAAGCCAGGTTGTTGGGTGACCTTCGCCTCAGCAAAGCGCAAGAACGACTCGTAGTCCTTCATCATTCAACCGAAAAAGACCTGATGAAACTTCACGCTCTCCATTACCACAGTCTACGCGGCACTCGCAGGTATTCCATTTTGACGCGGATTCACGTGCATCCAGGTGGCGCATCACATTTGCGTGGGCAAATCGCGAGCTCACCGATGTTGCTCTCGTAAAAATTGAAGACACGCACTGACTCTATGAAACTACGCGCCAACCCCGCCGCCGGTCTTGTTCAAGACGAACTGGAAGCCCGCATGATTCCTGCCGCCAAGGCCGCCCGCGACATGGCGATTCCTCGCAGTCGCCTCAGCGATATTTTTGCGGGAAGAAAAGGGGTTTCCTCTGATACTGCTTTGCGATTGGAACGCTATCTTGGAGTTCCCGCGGCTCTTCTCATACGCCTTCAGGCCGAATATGACTTGAGCAAAGCGACTGTGGACAAAGGCCCGCAGATTCGGCGGGAGGTTCGCCCGGCATCAAAACTTGTGGTCGCTTGATTTGCCGGGTCTTTGATCTCCGCGTCATTTCGACGCCCCTCACATCGGCGCAATGCGGCTGTCGAGTTGGAAGACCTGCCCTGAAGTATTGGGCATTTGGTGATGGAGAAATCGGATGAACTCCGCCGCGTGTGCGCAGGTGTTGAATCGACCGAGCGTGTGGTCGGCGAGAATTTGTTCGCGGCGCACTGGGGTGATGCCAGAGGTCATGGTTGTTTCAAGAAAGCCGGGCAACACTGCGTTGATCCTAACATTTGATGGCCCGTGCTGCGTTGCGAGATCTGCAACGAGGCCAAGCAAAGCGGCTTTGGCGGCGGCGTAGGGGGCCTGACCCCGCGGTGGTCGCAGCGCCGAAAAACTTGAGATCAGCACGATGTGGCCGCGGCGGTGTTCGATCATGTTTGGAAGCACCGCACGGATGCAGGAAAGCGTGCCGGTGAAATTGACCGACCATGTTTCGTCCCATGCTTCTTCACTGAGGTGGCCAAGCGATGCGTCGCGCGTGATGCCTGCCGCGCAGACCAGCAAGTCGATGTTACGGCCTTCAAAATAACAGCGCACTTGTGCGGGATCCCTTACATCGAGATCGCGGCTGCCAGGTGCGGCGATCGACCAATCTGGCGCCGCAAGCGCATCGGCGATGGCCTTGCCAAGGCCGCCGGTGCCGCCAGTGATCACCGCCTGATGGGTCGCCGCCTGCATGGTGTTTCGAAATTTTCTGTGACAGCAACGCGGGCAGGGATCAGGCCAGCGATTGCCGTGCCGCTTGCAGCGTGTTCTTCATCAGCATCGCGATGGTCATTGGTCCGACGCCGCCGGGCACCGGAGTAATCGCCGAGCAGAGCGGTGCCACTTCTTCAAATGCCACATCGCCAGTGAGGCGATAGCCGGATTTTTTCGACGGATCGGCCACGCGGTTGATGCCGACATCGATGACGACCGCACCGGGCTTGACCCAATCGGCCTTGACCATTTCGGGTCTGCCGACAGCGGCGACGAGGATATCAGCGCGGCGGCAGATCGACGGAAGATCGCGTGAGCGCGAATGCGCGATGGTGACGGTGGCATTGGATTTTTTTGAAACCAAAAGGAGCGCCATCGGTTTGCCGACGATCATGCTGCGGCCGACGACCACCGCTTCGGCGCCATTGGTTTCGATGCCGGCGACTTCGAGCAGCTTCATGCAGCCGGCGGGCGTGCAGGGGACAAATCCTGTCGGGTCTTCGAGCGCGAGCTTGGCGACATTTTCCGGATGAAAGCCGTCGACATCTTTGCGCGGATCGATGGCGCGGATGATTTCCTCTTCGTTGATGTGTGCCGGTGGTGGCGATTGCACGAGGATGCCGTGGATCGCGCTGTCGGCATTGAGATCGCACACGACCTTGAGCAGTTCGTCTTGCGTGGTGCTCGCAGGCAACTCGATCTTGCGCGAAAAAATTCCAAGTTCGCCGCAGGTGCGGACTTTCGAGCCGACATACACATGCGAGGCCGGATCATCGCCGACCAGCACGACCGCGAGGCCGGGCGTTGTGCCGCGGGATTTGAGGGCTTCGACCTCCGCGTGGCACTCATCGAGCACTGCGGCGGCCACGGATTTTCCATCAAGCAATCGGGGTTGGTTCATAGGGTTGGTTGAAAATTTTTTACGCATCATCGGTGCCGGACACGAGCAGCGATTCGATTTTGAGCCGCTCGTTTTCCAATGCCTCGGCATCAAGGCCTTTTGACACAAGCAGCGGTTCGCCAAAAGTGACGGACACGCGGCTGAATGGACAAGGAATCACGAAGCGGTCCCAGGTGCCAAGTCGCCATGCCGAAGAGAATCGCACATGCACCGGCACGATCGGCGCGCCGGTCGCTTCTGCAAGTTTGATCGCTCCCGCTTGCACCTTGTAGCGCGGGCCGCGCGGGCCATCGGGCGTGAGGCAAACATCCTGCCCGGCTTCCAGCGCGCGCTTGAGGCCAACCAAGGCGGCCACCGCACGGCGCGATGAGGATCCGCGAATCGCATCAAATCCAAACACCGCCATCGCATTGGCGACCATGTCACCATCGCGACTCGCGCTGGTGAGAATGCTCACCCGGCGCTTGGTGCGAAGCATTTTGAGCCATGCCCCCGGCACGACAAAAAACCGACTGTGCCAGAGCATCAGAATGATCGGCGGCACCGGGGTGTTTGGATCGCCAATGCGGCCAGGGTTGTGCAGATCGACCCGCAGCGTCGCGGTCGTGAGCTTCATCGCCCAGCCCAAGAGCTTGCCGAGCAGCCTTGATTTCCAATCGCCACAGATCTCGAGCCTCGTTTTCCTCTTTGCGCTCATGGGGTGGAATTGGCCGGGCCGCTAGTCTGGAAAATGGGGTTCAAAATCATCGGCCATGGCCGCCCGCCCGGTCGTCTGGGCGGCAGGGGCCGAGTGTCGACAATGCCGGCGCAATGACAAGCCTGCGGCCAAGAACCGCTTTCTTTTGCCTTGCAGCGAGGCCTGTAAAATATAATCTCAATCGTCACGAGACTGGATCAACAGTCGTGCAATTGCCTTCACCATATTTACCAAACACTAAAAAACATCCCCCAACTACCATGTCCCGCATCGCTCCCGCATTGATACTCGCTAGCGTCGCTCTGATGGTCGCTTCCTGCTGCTGCACAAGTGACTCAAAACCATCGAAGCTCCGCCCGCTTCCGCAATTCCAAGAAATCCAAGGTGAGGCTTCGGCTGCCCCTGAAGTCCGCCCCGAGAAGTAACTTTTCCCCTGCGTGCGTGCGGCAGCATCACTTTGCTTTGCCTCTCGCGCTTTGCGGCGCATTCGGCGTTTCCCTAATGCCTCCCGTTTCCGTTTCGTGTTACAGTCTCATTAAAGAGTCAAATTCATGAGGTTCAGCAAGATAACCGATGAAAATTTACGCTTCCGCGGAAGCGGCAGGCATTATCATCGCGCTGCCAATTCGGCCGGAAAAGACTGGGAGGCTTGGATCAACGGGGTGAGCACCAAGCAGGTAAAATCAAGGAATTGGCCGCAAATTCTAGGTGTCACCGCAGCAGTCCTTGCTCTTTTGGGGTTGATCATCGGGCTGATCATCGAGCTGGGCTGATGCTTGCCATTTGCATCTGTCGCGCGCCGATGCGCATGCGGCTTTGACATTTCCCTTCGGCAAAGGCAGTTTTCCCGCCCGCCACCAACCCCGGCGGTCTGTTCACCATGGGAAAAAATCTCTTCCAGAAAGTTTGGGACGCCCACACCGTTGGCACGCTTGCCGACGGTCGCACGCAACTCTTCATCGGCACTCACCTGATCCATGAGGTCACTTCGCCGCAGGCCTTTGGCATGCTTCGCGACCTCGGCCTCAAGGTGAAGTTCCCGCAGCGTACTTTTGCCACCGTCGACCACATCGTGCCAACGATCGACCAAGACGCGCCACAAGACCCACTTGCCGCAGAAATGATGCAGGCGCTGCGCAAAAATGCCGATGACTTCGGCGTCACTTATTTCGACCTCGCGTCGGGCAAGCAAGGCATCGTCCACGTCGTCGGCCCCGAGCAAGGCATCACCCAGCCGGGTACCACGATCGCATGCGGCGATTCGCACACCGCCACGCACGGAGCTTTCGGTGCGATCGCCTTTGGCATCGGTACCACCCAAGTGCGCGATGTGCTGGCCTCGCAAACACTTGCGCTCGAGGCTCTCAAAGTCCGCCGCATCGAAGTCAATGGCGACCTTCGCCCCGGAGTCTACGCCAAGGATGTGATCCTTCACATCATCCGCCTGCTCGGTGCCAAAGGCGGCATCGGCTACGCCTACGAATACGCCGGCGATGTCTTCGACCGCATGTCGATCGAAGAGCGCATGACCGTTTGCAACATGTCGATCGAAGGCGGCGCACGCTGCGGATATGTGAATCCCGATGCCAAGACCGTCGCCTATCTCAAAGGTCGCCCCTATGTCGACATGAGTGACTTCGACGCCACCGCCGTGCGCTGGTTGTCCTTTGCCTCCGACGCGGATGCGAAGTTCGACGACATCGTGCGCATCAACGCCGCCGATATCGAACCCACTGTCACTTGGGGCATTTCGCCCGACCACGGGATTTCGATTTCCGAAAGCATCCCCGATCCCGCCAAGGCAGCATCGCCGCAGGAGAAGGCCTCGATCGACGAGGCTCTTGCCTACATGAAATTGCCCGCAGGCACGCCGATCAAGGGCGTGAAGATCGATGTCGCATTCATCGGCTCGTGCACCAATGGCCGCATTTCCGACTTCCGCGAAGTGGCAAAATTCATCCAAGGCCACCGCGTCGCAGCGGGCGTCAAAGCGATCGCCGTTCCCGGCTCGCAGATCGTCGCGATCCAATGCGAACAGGAAGGCATCCCGGAAATTTTCCGCGCTGCCGGCTTCGAATGGCGCGGTGCCGGATGTTCGATGTGCCTCGCGATGAACCCCGACAAGCTCATCGGCGATCAACTTTGTGCCTCGTCCTCAAACCGTAATTTCAAAGGCCGCCAAGGCTCACCCACCGGCCGCACCGTATTGATGTCTCCCGTGATGGTCGCCGCCGCCGCCATCAATGGCAGCATCGCCGATGCCCGCGAGGTCTTTGATCTTCAGCAGGTCGCTGTCGCGTAAGCCACAAACGCGATTGTTACCGCATTAACCAATCAGCAATTCACACTCCACCATGCCCCTCGATCCCGTCACTCAAGTTTCCGGCCGCGCCGTTTTTATTCCCGGCGCCGACATTGACACCGACCGCATCATCCCCGCGCGTTTCATGAAGTGCGTCACCTTCGACGGACTCGGCGAATTCGCGTTTTACGATGTGCGCTTCAATTCCGAAACCGGCGAGAAAACCGATCACCCGCTCAATGATTCGCGCTTCGAAGGTGCCTCAATCCTGCTCGCAGGTGAGAACTTCGGCTGCGGCTCGTCGCGCGAGCATGCGCCACAGTCGCTCAAAAAATTCGGCTTCAATGGCGTCATCGCCGAATCGTTCGCGGAGATCTTCTTCGGCAACTCGACCACTCTTGCGATGCCCTGCGTGATCGCCTCGGCCGCCGACATCGCCGCACTGCGCGACGCGGTCGAGAATGATCCGGCAACCACCGTGACCATCGATGTCGATGCCCTGCGCGTGCGCAGCTCGGGCGGACTCGACTTCGCCGTCACCATGCCCGACTCGGCCCGCGACGCTCTGGTCTCCGGCCGATGGGATCCGATCCAAGAGCTGCTCGACAGCGAATCCGCCATCGAGGCAAAGGCGCGCGAATTGCACTATGTTTGATCCGCCCCCGGGGCATTGATCCATCACGCAAAAAAGCCGCAGCGATGATCGCTGCGGCTTTTTTGTTGAGTGCGGTCCATGCGCCGTGAAGCGCGCCGCCACGCTTACTTGCGGGCGGCCTCTTCGCGGGCCTTGGCCTTGGCGATGACATCGTCCGAAACATTCTTCGGGCACGGCGCGTAGTGGCTGAACTCCATGGAGAACTGGCCACGGCCGGAGGTCATGGTGCGAAGGTCGCCGATGTAGCCGAACATCGCGCTGAGCGGCGCTTCGGCCTTCACGCGGATGCCGCCCGGAGTGGGCTCCTGGCCTTGGATCATGCCGCGGCGGCGGTTGAGGTCGCCGATCACATCGCCGACTTTTTCTTCGGGTGCGAAGACATCGAGCTTCATCATCGGCTCAAGAATTTGCGGTCCGGCCTTGGGCATCGTTTGGCGATAAGCGGCCTTGGCTGCGATTTCGAAAGCGATGGACGAGGAGTCGACCGCGTGGAAACCACCGTCGGTGAGGGTGACCTTGAAGTCCAAGCAGGGGTAGCCAGCGAGAGGGCCCTTGTCGACGGAGGTTTTGAAGCCCTTGTCGACGGCGGGGATGAATTCCTTGGGGACGTTACCGCCGACGACTTTCGATTCGAAGATGAAGCCGGAGCCGGCTTCGCCTGGCTCGATGGTGTAATCGATCTTCGCAAACTGACCCGAACCACCCGACTGTTTCTTGTGGGTGTAGCTGTCGGAAACCGGCTTGGTGATGGTTTCGCGATAGGCAACCTGCGGAGCGCCAACGGTGACCTCGACCTTGTGGGTGCGCTTGAGGATGTCGATCTTGATATCGAGGTGAAGCTCGCCCATGCCCTTGAGAATCATTTCGTTGGTCTCTTCGTCGGTTTCGACGCGGAACGAGGGATCTTCTTGGATCATCTTGCCGATGGCATTGGCGAGCTTTTCAGCATTGGCCTTGTCCTTCGGAGCAACGGCGATGGAGATGACGGGATCCGGGAACACCATCGGCTCAAGAGTGGCCGGGTTTTTCTCGTCGCAGAGCGTGTGACCGGTTTGGACATTCTTGAGTCCGACGAGGGCGACGATGTCGCCGGCTTGGGCGACGTCCACTTCGTTGCGGTCATCGGCGTGCATCTCAACCATGCGGCTGATGCGCTCAGTCTTGCCGGTGAAGGAATTAAGCACGGTGTCGCCCTTCTTGATGGTGCCCGAGTAGATGCGGGTGAAGGTGAGCGCGCCGAACTTGTCATCCATGATTTTGAAAGCCAATCCGCGGAACGGTGCCTTCGGGTCGATGACGGCGAAGTTGCCGGTTTCGTTGCCTTCGGCATCCACTTCCGGGAGTGGCTTGACGTCGGTTGGGGCAGGAAGGTAGTCGACGACGGCGTCGAGCACGAGCTGCAGGCCCTTGTTTTTGAAGGACGAGCCGCAGTAGGTCGGGAAGAACGCGAGACCGATCGTGCCCTTGCGGATGCAACGCTTGATGGTGTCGATATCGGGCTCAACGCCCTCGAGGTATTTTTCCATGACCTCGTCATCTTGTTCGACGGCGGTCTCGATGAGGGCGGCGCGGTATTCCTGCGCCTTGGCCACCATGTCGGCGGGGATTTCCTCGATTTTGAAATTCTCCGGCTGACCCGACTCGTCCCAGATGTGGGCCTTCATCGTGAGCAGGTCGACAACGCCGACGAAATCGGATTCGGTGCCGATCGGCAGGACCATGACGAGCGGGTGGGCGCCAAGGATTTTTTTCACTTGGGCGACGACGCGGTAGAAATCGGCGCCGATGCGGTCGAGCTTATTGACGTAGATGACGCGGGAAACTTTCGAGTCGTTCGCATAGCGCCAGTTGGTTTCCGACTGGGGCTCAACGCCGCCGGACCCGCAGAAAACGCCAACGCCGCCGTCGAGCACCTTGAGCGAACGGTATACTTCGATGGTGAAGTCCACGTGGCCGGGGGTGTCGATGACATTGAATTGGTGGCCCTTCCAGAAGCAGGTTGTCGCGGCCGACTGGATGGTGATGCCGCGCTCGGCTTCCTGTTCCATGAAGTCCATGGTCGAGGCGCCGTCGTGCACTTCGCCGATTTTATGAATCTTGCCGGTGAGCTTGAGAATGCGCTCGGTGGTCGTGGTCTTGCCGGCGTCGACGTGGGCGAAAATGCCGATGTTGCGGTATTTGGTGAGGTCCTTCATGGCGTGAATGTGCGATGGGTTGGCGTTATCGATATGATTGCGGGCGCGCATTGCTATGCAGAGCGAGGATTTTAGCAATCCCCGAATCGGAGAATTTCGCGGAAAATTGCCGATTTGATGTAATTTGCATCGGTTCCTGCTTGCTTCACCGCCTGCCGGTGCCTTGTTTGGCCCGATGACCGATGCTACGGCAAGGATGCTGACGCGCGCAACGCGCCTCTCCGGCTTGCGGCCGCTCGAAGTGGCCAGCCAACTGCGCCATCTGCCGGGCATGGTGTTTTTCGACTCGGCGGGCCACCTGCCATCGACCGCCGATCGCGCGGTTTCGGTGATCGCCGCCCGCCCAGAGCGGATTTTGCGCGGGTCGATCCACTCGGGCGACGACCGCGCCGTGCTGAGGCAGGCACTTGCCGTCGGCCATGGCGCGCAAGGCGACACCGGATTTCCTGCGGGCGGGCTCTGCGGGTGGATCGGCTACGAGGGCGACTTCGTCTTCGGCGACTACCGCGAAATGCTGGTCTTCGATCATGCCGATGAAAGCTGGTGGGAAATCGGCCGGCTTTCGGCAGAGCTGCGTGAATCGCACGACGCGCCCTTCGCGATTGGTGATTTTCACGCGTCGACCAGCCGCGAGGGATTCATGCGCAGCGTCGAGCGCGCGAAGGAATGGATCGCCGCCGGCGACATCTATCAGGTGAATCTTGCGCATTCGTTTGATGCAAACATCAACGGCGGTTCGCTGTTTCCACTCTATCTTTCGTTGCGCGAAAACTCACCCGCGCCGATGGCCGCATGGCTCGCGCTCGATGATCGCGAAATTCTCAGCTCGTCGCCCGAAACCTTTTTGAAAATCTCCGGCCGCGGCATCGAGACGAAGCCGATCAAGGGCACCCGCCCGCGCTTTCACGATCCGGATGAGGACCGACGCTCGGCCTACGAACTCCAAACCTCGGCCAAGGAAATTGCCGAGCTGGTGATGATCACCGACCTGTTGCGCAACGACCTCGGCCAAGTCTGCGAATTCGGCAGCGTGGAGGTGAGCGAAATGCTGCGACTCGAAACGCTGGCGCAAGTCCACCACCTTGTCTCGACCGTTCGCGGCACGCTGCGCGCTGACACCGATGTGATCGAGGCCCTCGCTGCCTGTTTTCCCGGCGGCAGCATCACCGGCGCGCCGAAAAAACGCGCGATGGAAATCATCCGCGAACTCGAAAATTCTCCCCGCGGAATCTACTGCGGCGCGGTCGGCTGGCTCGGCTTCAATGGCGAAAGCTCATTCAACATCGCCATCCGAACACTCGTGCGAAACAACGAGCGCCTGAGCTATCATGTCGGTGCCGGTATCGTCGCGGATTCGGATCCGGAAAAAGAATACGAAGAAACCCTGCACAAAGCCGCCGGCATCCGCGCGGGCTTGGAGAGGTGCACCCACTAGAGCATTCTCAGAAATTATGTGGCCGCAAAAAACCGCCGCCACGATTCCATTACCGTGGCTACCGTGGCTATGAAATTTACTAAACCCCTCAATACCCGCGCGGGTGGCGCATGAAGTGGCCTTTGCCTTGGCGGGTCTCGGGTTTCCAGAGCGGGCCTTCGGATGAGCCGCGGCCGCCGGTGTCGAGGCGCAAACCGGCAACCGTCATGAAGACATGGCCGTCGCGAATGTAGAGGGTGATCCAGCGGCCTTCGCCTTTTTTGCCATATTTGAAAAATGCTTTCGAGTGTAGCGAGCCTTTCAAAAGACCAGCTTCGCGCAGCACATAGGAAACTGTGCCGGAGCAATCGTAGCCGCTGTCATCATGGCGTGCATGACCGCCGCCCCACTTGTAGGGCTTGCCCTGCAGGCGGTTGCCGGCGGCGATCGCCTTCTTCACCGCTCGCGGCGCATTGCGCGGCGCATAGGCGATTCCATCTTTCAACATCGCGGTGCGACCATGCTCGAATCGATAGCTCACCGGCTTACGTGCCTTGACCTGACTCGAACACGACGCGAGTGCTGTGATGACAAACGCAGAAATGAGAATGCCGTGCAGCAGGCGTTTCATTGACCGCAAGCGTATGCAAATCCGATGCCGGATGTAAATCCAAAGAGGCGATGAGACGCTAGAGATTGGTTCGCAATGGCAAGGGCGCTTGCCGAAAAGAGTTTGCAGAGTCGGCGCGGCGAGGCCGCCACGCCCTACCATTGTGAATGATAAGGACAGGACCGCCCCGTTGCTTCACGCATTTCCGGCGAGAAATTCCACCACCTGCGTCAGTGCGCGGGCGCGGTGGCTGAGGGTGTTTTTCACTTCGTCGCCGAGTTCGGCGAAAGTCGCCGCGTGACCTTCGGGCACAAACAAGGGATCATATCCAAAACCCATGGCGCCGCGAGCGTCGGAAATGATCGCGCCTTCGACCGTGCCGCTAAAGTTGGCGACTTCACTGCCGCCCTGCGCCAGCACCATCGTGCAACGAAAGCGCGCGCGGCGATCTGCCTTGCCTTCCATTTCGCGCAGCAGGCGCGCGTTGTTGAGCGCATGATTGCCCTCCTCGCCGCCAAAGCTCGATGACCACACGCCCGGTGCGCCGCCAAGCGCATCGACCTCGAGGCCCGAGTCGTCCGAGAGCACCCAGCCGTCAATCACGCGGCTGATCCCTTCGGCTTTGAGCCGCGCGTTTTCGAGAAAAGTCGTGCCGGTTTCCTCGATTTCTGGGCATTCGGGAAACGAGGCGACATCGAGCACCTCGAAGCGATCGCCGATCATCGCGCGGATCTCGGCAGTTTTGTGGGCGTTGCGGGTGGCGATGATGAGGCGGGGCGCGGGATCCATGGGCGGCATTGAACGCGATTCTCTGCCAGACGCGAATCATTAAGACAATTTTCCGCCGAGGCGGCGTTGGCAAGGTATGAAAGCAGTAACCTGGCTTGCGTCATTCACCGTCGGCGTCGCATCACTCACCGCTCCCGCCTTTGCCAACACGCTTGAAGGCTGGTCGACCGACCTCGACAAGGCGCTTGCGGACGCCAAGGCCGGCAAGAAGAGCGTGCTGGTCGAGTTCACAGGATCCGACTGGTGCCCGCCCTGCATCGCGATGCGCAAGAATGTCTTTTCCAAAAAGGAATTCGTCCAAGCGGCGTCGAAAAATTTTATCCTCGTGGAGCTCGATTTCCCGAAGGCCGACAAGGAGCTTGCCGATAAGAACAAACCGCTTGCGGAAAAGTACAAGATCGAGGGCTTCCCGACAGTGATCCTGCTGAATTCCGAGGGCAAAGAGTTCAACCGCTTCTTCGCTTCGGAGTTTCCGAAGACTGAGGATTTTCTCAAGCACCTCGATGAGACGCTTGAGAAAAAGGACATGGATTGAGCGCAAAATCGGCGGCTACGCCCATGAATGTGATGCGCAAAATGCACTAAAGCAAAAGGGTGATGGCCTTCCAGCCACCACCCTCTGAATTATCTAGCTGTTGCCTATGTCGCCATCGATCATGGAGCAGTCACTTCGAGTCGGACGAAGCGCTTGCCTTGGCCGCTTGGCAGGGTGTAGCTCACCGATGTTGGATTGGAAACTGCCGAAGCGGTGACATCCTCCCATGTGGCGAGATCCGTCGAGCTCAGCACTTTGAAGGTCACGCCATTGGCGTCCGCGCCACGCGGCCAGGTGATCACACCGCCCACTGGCTGTGGATTGGTGGTGAAGCTGGATCCGCTCTCGCCCATGAAGTATTCAACACCGTTGGGCACGCCGTCGCCGTCGTGATCTTGGCTCGCCGTCTGCCCCGGGGCGTTGGCGGAGGCCCAGGAACTGTAACCCGGAAGCGTTGAGTTGTTACTGAAGTAAACCGTTTCGAGCGTCTGGGGCGTATTCGCCGCCCCCAAGGCGAAGCTGCGGTCACTTCCATCCTCGTAACCGCTGTTGGGAGCGCTAGGCGTGGTGTTGAAGAACTTGTAATTGCCAAATGAGAGGTTCAGAGGACCGGCGACATCAGACAATGTGCCGGTGTAGATGCCGGTGTTGTCAACTTCAGCAAGCAGGAGGTCCTGCTGGCCGGCCATGATGCCGGAGAAGAACCTCACCACCACTGTACCGGTGGCTGGGTTGAAATTTCCAAGACCTTCCTGAACGGTCATGTCGACCGAGAAGACGATATCGCGTGTGCTAAGCAATGGACTTGAATCCTCCCCGTCATTGACGCCGTCGCCATCGGTATCGACGTTGGTAGGGTCGGTGTTGGCCGTGTATTCCTCTTCGTTGTTGACGCCATCGCCATCGGTGTCATCTCCCGAGGACAATCCATAGGCGGCCAGGAATGACTCGGCGTCGGAAAAGGTCGTGCGAACGAAAGATTGGGCGAGCGTGGCGCTGTTAAAGGTGAAGGTATGAATCCCGGTCGCTTGGATCGTGGCGTTGAAGTTCCCGCCGCCATTGCCCCAATTGTTGGTCCATGAGCCTGCAGCATATTTGTATTCGATGGAGCTTTGCGTGGCAAAATTGTAACTGAGCGTCCACGAATATTGGTCCGTCAGTGAATCTGTGGAGCCTTGAACCATGTCGGTTGAAGGAGTGTTTGCTCCGGGGCTGACAGTCCAAGCATCAGGCATGTTGAAGCTGCCAGGCACGGTCATGTTCGTGTAGTTTTTGATCAGCGGATTGGAGATGTAACCGAGAGTGGTGCCAGCC
>Ga0208595_1000305_pt1 | contig 19004 bp, 8 predicted proteins | sample LakMenEpi28Jun11_FD_150742 | JGI IMG/M metagenome (GOLD analysis project Ga0208595, IMG submission 150742) | Freshwater microbial communities from Lake Mendota, WI - 28JUN2011 deep hole epilimnion (SPAdes) | ecosystem: Environmental > Aquatic > Freshwater > Lake > Epilimnion/Euphotic zone ...
CAAATTTATTTTTATATTCATAGGCTTTTTCAGGATTGTCGATATCGCCATTTCCAAAAATTGGAATTTTAATTCTCGGGTTGTTTTTAACCTTAGCAATCCAACTCCAATCGCTATGACCTTTATACATTTGTACCCGTGTTCGTGCATGAATTGAAAGGGCCTGAATTCCAATATCTTGAAGCCGTTCGGCCACTTCCTCGATGTTTATCGTCTCTACATCCCAGCCTAATCGTGTTTTAACCGTAACGGGTAGTGAAGTACTTTCTATGACTGCTTTGGTTAGCGCAATCATTTTTGGAATATTTTTGAGAATTCCAGCGCCTGCTTCCCTACAAACCACCTTTTTTACCGGACAGCCGTAATTGATATCTAAAAGCGTTGGTTTATGACGTTCTACAATAATGGCCGAATATTTCATCGCTTCAAAATCGCTTCCAAAAATTTGAATTCCAATAGGGCGCTCGTAGTCGTATATATCTAATTTTTGAATACTTTTTTCGGCATTGCGAACCAATCCATCCGTGCTGATAAATTCGGTATACATCAAGTCTGCACCATGCTCTTTGCATAAAGCGCGAAATGGAGGGTCCGAAACGTCTTCCATCGGAGCTAGTAATAATGGAAACGCACCGATATTTTCATTGCCAATTTGAATCATTCTTTTAAAATAATCTGCAAATTTAAGCTAAAATTAGGATAGGGAGGTAGGTAAATCAAATTTATCTGAGAATTCCTTGGAAATTATAATTGTATTTTTAGCTTTTTGTTTATATTTGTCAATCAGAAAATATACTTTTTTGCGAAAGATTACATTCGTTATTGTTTTTTTTAGTTTTCAATTCGGTTGGAGCAATTCTTGGTCTATTGAAAATGTCGAGAAAAGTATTGACGAGCAGTATATTGCGCTCAAAAATAAATACGAAAAAGAAGATTCTTTATTTTTTATCGATGTTTTAGATGTCATGATTTCATTAAAAACGGATGATAAAATAAAAACCAACAATAAAATTGTTTACCTCAAATATATTGATAATTTTCTTACGGAAGCTAATTTGAGCTTATTTGCAAATAAAAAAATGGAAGATCGGAATTATCGAAAAGCCATCCGATTTTTCCCTACAATGGTTCATTATTCCGAAAATGGAAATTTAATTGATTTGGCAGATTACTATCCCGAAGAAATTATGAACGCATTACTCTTGGTGCCCAATCAAAATGTTTTGAAAAAAATGATTTTGAGAATTGGTATTCAAAATCCACGAATTATTTATCAATATTTGGATGAATTGTATTTGTTTTCTTTTATTAATGAAGTGGTGGAACAGCACGTTATCAATCATCCTCAAGAGTTCTTGAATCATTATGATAATAATCCATTACTAAAAACTATAGTGCAAAATAGTACAAACCCTGCGATAAAAACCATTCTTTCACTTAAAAATGAATTTGGAAATCTATCCACGCTTTATTTTTATTTAGATGAAATCGAAAAAAATGGATTTAATGCGACCAAAGAAGTTGATTTTGTGCGGTATAAAATGAATTATACCAAAATTTTATTAAAAATCGCTCAAGATGAAAAGGCCTTGGGAAGGTATTCGACGATTGAATATGTTTCAAAAATAGGAAAATGGATTTTTATAGATTATATCGATAAAGGCGAAAAAGTATTTTTATCGTTTTCATCCGACGAGTTGTTTATGCTTACGGCGATGAGTCATAAATTTTTAGGTCGCGAAGAATTGGAGTTTATGTTGGATTATTTGCAGAGCGAAAAGGTAAAAGACGTGTCGTCGGAGCCCATAAAACTGATGCCTGATTATATTATGCAGCAGTTTTTAAAAAAAATTACCGAACTGCGCCTTAACAAAAAGCTTTATAGCTGTTTTGAGCAAGATGCGCTCGGGCTTTTGCTTGAAAAAGAAAAATATCAAGATTTAAATAAGCCTAGTTTAAAAAATACACATTGGTTAACGACCAAATTTGACCCCGAAGGCGAAAAGCGACAAAGAGAACTTCTAAAGAAAAACCAATTAGTTAAAACGTTTAATTTAAACAAAATTCAATTTTCGATGCTCAAATGGACTCGAAATTTAAATCAAGTAGATTCGAATATTAATGCTATTTTGGGAAGTGCTATCGGTGGGCCGTTTTTAAATTATTTATGCAGTTATCATCCCAATACGATTTTTAATAATAAGGAAAAGTTGTCATCCAGAAAAGATTTTGATGAAATCATGACAAAAGTGGCAATAGCAGCGCCCAATAGTATTAAAAAATATTTAGTGCCTTCCGAAAATGCAGTTTATCAGACGCTAAAATCCAATTCAAACAAAAATGTAGAGATTCTCAAGCAAATCTATGAAAAATATAAGTATAACACCAAAGCGTATGCGTTATTCGATTTGATTATAAAAAATAAAACAAATATAGATGGCGCGCATACTATCAGCCAAAACCAAATAACGTATCTTCAAAATTTGTGTGAAATTTCGGTTTCTAAAAAGCCTGTCGGATTGCATAGCGTTGAATCGGAGCAGAATGAACTTTCGTTAAAACTAATACGCGAGATTAATGACAAACCCAATGTTTCTAATCCTACATTATCTCAAATCAAACAGTTTAGCTACAAAGCGTTATACAGTTTTATGATTTTGGGTCGTGAGGAATTATTTGATTTTACGTTTAATCAGTTTTATTCGGCCTTGATGGTAGCTGCGGGCTCTTTTGATATACTTACTTTTTTCGAACAAGTCAATTATTACCGTTTTCGCGAATTTTGTAATCTTTTGGCCGAATTTAATAAATTTCCTACCTTTTTCTTAACGCATGCCAATGAAAACCAACAGAATCAGTTTATAGAAAAATTAATACAAATTGACTTTTCCGACATTCACGCACTCGAACATGCCGCTAATATCTCCGAATTTATAGCAAAATGCGAAAATGAAACGATTCAATCAAAGCTTCAGCAACAAATTAAAAAAGAATTTGACAAGTCCGAAGCGATTCAAGATCAACTCGGTATGGCGGTTTACAGTCTTTTGGCCAGCAATATCGGAAAACGAGCACACGTGGAAAGGAGTTGGTTTCTTTCGATGGAAAGTAAGTATGCCAAACATTCGGTAACTTCGTTGAAAGTAGCCGATTTGATACAAAATAAAAAAGTGATCATAACCAGTTATTTTTATAATGACGCCGATGGAATCATGTCCTTTAATAGTTTTGTAAATACATTCAAAAATCTTTCCAATTGGTACATAAAAGATTTGGGAAGTTATTATTATCTCAGTTCGATGCAGGGTACTGAAATTGATTTTTTGGCAAATAAACCCCAGTTTGAAAAAGAAGGACAAGCGGCCATCGCGCAGTATTTAACGGTAAATCAAATGGAACCTTCAATCATTGTGCATCGCGGACATAGTTATCATGCGCAAAAAACCATTGATCAGATGATAGGGTCACCTAAATTTATTTTTATGGGAAGTTGTGGGGGATATTATAAAATTCCCGAATTGCTTGAAAGAAGCCCCAATGCGCAAATTTTATCGACCAAACAAGTCGGAACGATGAGTATCAACGACCCCACGTTAAAGTTATTGGCCGAAAAAATCCGAACCAAACAAGACATCGATTGGGCAAGTTTTTGGGACGAACAAAAACAAAAATATAGCGCCCACAAAGATTTTAAAGATTATGTGCCACCACATAAAAACAACGGCGCATTATTTATCAATGCATTTTTTAAGGTGGTGGGTTTGTAGAGAATAATTGAATTGCTAAATTAAAAAATTATAATTATACAAATGCTTGGTCATTATTCTGATAAATAATAGTTTTCTAACTTTCTAAGTTCTTTTTGAAAATCTTAAAATCAATCTGACTTCTTAATTGCATCAGCCACATTCCAATTAATATCCATCCAATCACGGCAGGGTAGAAAAATAAGCGCATTGTATTATCTTGCTCATAGATATTAAAGCCTGGATTGCCGCCGTTACCTGGATGAAGCGACGCTTTTAATCTTGGTAAAATGTATATAAATACTATATATATTGAAAAGGCAAAAATATTATATACGGCTGACAGTTTAGCTTTTTTAATTTGATCGGTAACACTACTTCGTAGAATTGCATACGCACAATAGGTTAACATACCAATTGCAGCACCATTTAATTTTGGATCATCCGTCCAAAATGCACCCCAAGTAAATTTAGCCCAAAGCATTCCGGTTAAAATGCCTAAAGTGCCGAAAAGTAACCCAATTTCCACGCTGTTTTTTGCTTTAATATCATCCTCTAAGTTGCCTTTATTGAGATATCGAACCGAATAAAATAAACTCGTTGTTAATAAAAACATCATACCAAACCACATCGGAACATGAAAAAATAGATTACGAATACTTTCTCTTAAAATAGGCCGATTCGGAAAACTTAAAGAAAAAGGATTTTTTGTAATTAACTCCTTTTTATCAATTTGAGGAAATGGAATTTGTGCTCTTGAGCTATCCGCCATAAACACATTGAAATATACAAATCCACCATTTTTTGTATTTTGCGCCCATAAATCAAAGGTGTTGCCACGATTGACGCCTTCGTAATAATTAGGGTTTAACGTGGTTAAAAGAAACCCATTTTTAATATTTTTAATATCATTAATTTTTAAAATGCGTTTATCTTCCGCTTTTAGTGCATTTTGAATTAAATAAAACGAACTAGGTTCTTTAACTTTTGGGGCATAAACTTCTATTTGAATCAAACTGTCTTGAAAAGAGGTGTAAGATGCTTTTTCAATATTAGGGCTGAGGGGTAAGAATAATCCACCAAGAATACTGTATAAAACTAAAAAAACAGCAGTAATTTTTAAAAAATTGGATTGAAGCATAATTTTAAATATTTTTACTCTTTCCAAATATATGGAAATAGAATCAAAGACATAATGATTAATAACAAATTAAATCCGAGCAGAATCCCAAAAGTTTGGAATAAATTGTCGGATGGCGTTTGCGAAAAAGATTCTCTACAAAGTTTAGACGTATAAATTATTATTGGTAAACTTAATGGAAAGCCTAAAATGGAGCTCAATAAGGTGCTTTTTTGTGTAGCAATAGATATAGCCGTAGTTAGCGTGTAAATGATACTAAATCCACTACTCGAAAGAATTATTGTAAGTAAGAAAATGTTTACGTTTTCTATAGGATTTCCAAGCCATAAATTGAAAAAGAGAAAGGTAAACAGGCTAAAAAATATACCGTAAGTGGTATGAAATGCAATTTTTGAAAGAATAAAACTTTCTGGTCTAAATAGTAAAAAATAGTACAAGTAACGAGCGGAACTATCTTTTGAAAAATTGATAAAAATTTGAGAAATGATGGTGAATAAAATCACCACCCAAAACAAAATATTCCAATATTTTACTTCGAGCTGCACCAAAGCGCCCTGAATATTCATCAAAAAATAAACTAAATAGCTTATTGAAGTAAGATATAATAAAATACTAAATACCGATGAGCTCTTTGAAATGGACTGCTTCCACTCCGAAGAAAATAATAACCAAAACTCTCGATAAAATTGCAAAACTCAATAAATAGATTCGTTGCAAAAATACAAATTATAAGTTAATCTGAGATTTTTCATTAAACTCATAGCAAATTAATGCAAATATTAGGAAAGACGAAAATTTTGAGAGTAATAATTAAGGAACTAAATTACGCAATCTATTATCACAAATTTAATATCTAATTTCTTAAGAATACTTTTGTTAATGTGAATTCAATTTCATTAGAATGGAGTATCTGATAAAAAGTCCTCATCATTCATTTTAGAACTTATTGTTTTTACACCACCCGAGCTACCCGTTTCAAATACATCATCGTTCATTGAAGGTTTACTAAAATTGGAGCTTTCGTAATTAATACCATTTTCATCATAATTACAATATTTGATATATTGTCCAACAAATCGTGCTAAAACGGTATCCGTTTCTCCATTTCGGTGCTTTTCTATAATGATTTCAGCCAATCCTTTTAAGCTATTGCCATCCGCATCCACAGGATCTTCTCGATTGTAATATTCCTCTCGATATAAAAATATAACCATATCCGCATCTTGCTCTATCGAACCCGACTCCCTCAAATCCGAAAGTAAAGGTCTTTTTCCTTTACCGCTACCAGAGCGCTGTTCGGTTTGACGACTCAGCTGTGCAAGCGCAATAACAGGCACTTCAAGTTCTTTTGCAATCGCTTTTAGTGATCTAGAAATATATGCAATTTCTTGTTCTCGGTTGGTAATCGCTTTTCCTTTGCCTTCATTGACGTTGCCGGTCATAAGCTGTAAGTAGTCAATAATAATTAAGTCCAAGCCTCTTTCACGCTTAATTTTTCGAACTTTTTTTCTAAAGTCCATAACGCTGAGTCCTGCCGTATCGTCAATATATAAATTGGCTTTATTTAAATTGCCAATTTTGGTAGTAATAATCTCTAACTCTGCAGGTGATAAGGTCCCTCGCTGAATTTTAGTTTGCTCAATTTCAGTTTCCGAAGAAATCAAACGTTGCAAAATCTGACCCGTACTCATCTCAAGAGAAAAGAAGGCTACCGATTTTTTATCTAAAACGGCTGCATTTCTTGCTAAAGCTAAAGTAAACGCCGTTTTACCCATACCCGGTCTTCCGGCCACGATAATCAAATCACTTTTTTGCCATCCACCCGTGATGCGGTCTAATTTTTCAAATCCGGTTTGAACACCTTGTATTTTATTATCTTTTGCAGTTAAAATACGTCCTTTAAGCTGTTCAATGGCTTCAATTAAAATACTACTAATTATTGATGGATCTTTTGACGTATAGTTATCCGCTAATTTGTATAAACTTTGTTCGGTTTCATCCAAAACTTCAAAAACGTCTCTGCCCGAATCGTAAGAATCTTCTATGACTTTATTGCCAAGTCTTATTAATTCGCGTTGTATATATTTTTGTGCAACGATACGCGAATGAAATTCCACATTGGCACTACTTCCTACGACGTTGGATAAGTCAATTAAATAAGCGGGGCCACCCACCATTTCCAAAGTTCCATCTTTAAGCATTTGGTCGGCTAAAATTCCAATATCTATCGGTTCATTTCGCGAATATATCTTTTTTGCTGCCGCATAAACCGTTTGGTGATTAGGTAAATAAAACGATTCGACATCTAAAATCTCATTCACCAAGTCCATCGCTTCTTTATCCAACATAAGAGCAGATAAAACGGCGCGTTCCATCTCAATATTTTGAGGTGCTTTTTTACCTAAATCGACATCCTTGATTTTTTTACCAAGAAGATTCGATTGCAAACGTGTTGAAAATTGATTTTGATCCATATTTATTGATAACGTATTTACTATTTTGCCACAAATTTAATAAAAATGAGATTCGTTGTTTTTTTAGTTATAAAGATATTCATGTGGAAAGATTTGATTTGAGTGCTTTTTTTGTTAATTTAATGTTAATATAAATTAATTAGACTTGAAAAATCTAAATATATAACCCTTCTTTATCCTATAAAAATGTTTTAAATAAAAGAAATAATGTGAATATTTTTTTGACGTATACTTTGTATTATAATATCTCAATTCTCAAATCAAATCTCTATTTTTCAAAAAAACACCTTCCCTTTTTCAATTCCATCTTATTTTTGCTTTTGTAGTAAATATTAATTTCAACTAATGAAAAAATTGCAAAAGCTCAAATTAACAAAAATGATCTTTCAAATGAACCATGGAGTGTATGAATTTGAGCATAATAAAAATACTACATTTGAAGTTTATCTCACTATTTTTTCTGATTTTTCGGTTTCAATGCAAACGGATCAATTGCAGGATACAATAGATTATCAAGTTATTTATGACCTTGTTTCTAAAGAGATGCATATTCGAGCACACTTAATCGAACACATTGCACATCGAATTATCCAGTCTATTGCCACTGATTTTAAAGAAATTAAAAAACTCAAACTAAAAATTAGCAAAATGAATCCACCCATTCAAGGCGATATTGAAAAAACCGAATTTGAAGTAAAATGGAAACGAAAAAACTAAGCGATCGTTACTTTAGGATCTAAATAAACATCTTGAACCGACTGTAATAATGAAATACCCGTTTTCATATCTTTTTGAAACGCTTTACGACCAAGAATTAAACCCTGGCCACCTGCTCTTTTATTGATGATCGCGGTTTCGATGGCTTCAGCCATATCGGTAGCACCTTTGCTTTCTCCTCCCGAATTGATTAACCCCATACGACCCATATAACAATTTGCTACTTGATATCTACATAAATCAATTGGATTGTCTGATGATAATTCACTGTATACTTTATCATGCGTTTTGCCATGTTTAGTCGCTAAATAACCACCATTATTAGTAGGTAATTTTTGTTTGATGATATCCGCTTGAATGGTTACACCCAAATGATTTGCTTGAGCAGTTAAATCGGCAGCGGCATGATAATCAACACCATCTTTTTTGAAATCACTATTTCTCAAATAACACCATAAAATCGTTGCCATTCCTAGTTCGTGCGCATAATCAAATGCTTTAGCAACCTCTACAATTTGTCTTCTACTTTCCTGACTTCCAAAATATATTGTTGCTCCAACGGCAACGGCACCCATTTCCCAAGCATTTTTTATGGTTCCAAACATAATTTGGTCGTATGCATTAGGATAAGATAAAAACTCGTTGTGGTTAATTTTTACAATAAAAGGGATTTTATGGGCATATTTACGAGCAACACTTCCAAGAACGCCATACGTACTTGCTACGGCATTACAACCTGACTCTAGAGCAAGTTTTACGATATTTTCACTATCAAAATAAATAGGATTTGGAGCAAAAGAAGCGCCCGCACTATGTTCGATACCTTGATCTACAGGCAAAATACTCATATAGCCTGTATTTTTTAATCTTCCTGTTCCATATAATTGCTCTAAGCTTCTCAATGTAGGAATATTTCGATTGGTGTGTGCATAAATATCCGATACAAAATTGCCAGAAGGCAAGTGAAGCATGTTTTTATCAATTTTTGGAGTTTGATAGTCTAGAAGTAATTTGGCTTTATCTTCTCCTAAAAGTTCGCTATAGTTCATATTTAATTATTTTTTGGTTTTGTAAAATAAGAAATTAACGGTTGAAAAATAAAATAACCGCTCCAGTAATTAACATATTAATTAATGCAATGGGAATTAATTTTTTCCAACCCAATTCCATCAATTGATCATATCTAAAACGTGGTAATGTCCATCGAATCCACATAAACACAAAGATAAAAAATCCTGTTTTGAGCATCATGCTCGCAAATCCTAGTAAAGTTAATGTGATGCCACTAAAGTTGGCCATTCCAGGAAAACTATAGCCTCCAAAGAATAAAACGGTAATAATTGCAGAAGAAACAAACATATTGATATATTCTGCAAATAAATAAAATCCAAGTTTCATACTTGAATATTCCGTATGATAACCACCAATGAGTTCACTTTCGCACTCCGCCATGTCAAAAGGAGCACGATTACATTCTGCCAAGGCACAAGTCAAAAATAAGATAAAACCTAAAGGTTGATAAAAAACATTCCAATTCAATCCTGAAATACCAAATAAACTTGTAGATTGTTTCCCTACAATTTCTTTAAGTCCTACAGAGCCCGTCATCATAACAATTGTAATGATGATAATTCCCATAGCTAATTCATAACTAATCATTTGTGAACTCGCACGAATCGCCGAAAAAAGAGAATATTTATTATTACTCGCCCAGCCGCCAATCATTATGCCATAAATACCAATAGATAAAATACCTAAAACATATAAAATACCTATGTTGATGTCCGATACTTGCATTGAAATTACTTTGGTGCTTAAAACTAAATCAGGTGCCCAAGGAATTACAGCACTTGACATCAATGCGGTCATCATCGCAATACCCGGGCCAGCTATAAAAAGCCATTTACTGGCGCTTGAAGGTATAATTTCTTCTTTAAAAAACATTTTACCGCCATCGGCTAATGGTTGTAATAAGCCAAATATTCCGGCACGATTAGGGCCAATTCGATCTTGCAGAAAAGCAGCTACTTTTCGCTCTAAATACGTAGAATACATAGCAATAACCAATGACAATACAAAAATTGCAATAACTAAAGCGGATCGTTCGATTATAAATTCTAACATTTGGTATTTTTTTGAAGTGGCGCAAATTTAATTATTTTTAGTATAATCAACTCAAAAAAGATTTTTCTATTTCTTTTAAGCAAAGTAATTTGTGTTTTAATAGTACAAAAAAATTGTATAATTTTTACAACGATCAAATTTGAAAGTTAGCGAAAATTAATAGTTATTAAAATATTGTTTTTAAAATTTCCTATATTTTTTTTGTTAAAATAATGTAAAAATTTATTTTTATTATTAATAAAATAATATTTGGCATGTTTTTTGATATTATGTTTTAGTGTTTTAAAAATTAAAATAAAAACTAAAATTTCATATGAAAAAATTATTATTACTAGTTGTGTTATTTATGAGTATTTTATTGAATGCTCAAATGAAAGTAGGGTCTAATCCTACATCAATTGGGGCTTCAAACAATTTAGAAGTTGAAGCAACCTCATCGGACAAAGTATATGTTCATAAAGTGGATGGGCGTGTATTCATTGAGAATAAACCCAAAGCAGAAAGTTCAGATAGTGTAGTGATGCGTGATGCAAATGGCGAAATTCGTCAAATATCAATAGCGCGTCTAATGGGAATGCAAGATTTTGATGGAGATGGGTTGTCAAATAATTCAGACTCAGATGATGATGGTGATGGAATAGCGGATGCAAGTGATAAGTGTCCTTTACAATATGGTTGTCCTTCTAATCCTGCTGGTGGATCAACGCATGGCTGTCCAGTAAATTGTGTATTAAATAATTCACCATCTTCAAATGGTACGGCTGTCATAAGTGCTTTTACAAATTGTAATGCAGCATCTTCTGGTACATTGCAGTTGGGAACAGCTGTTTCAGGTGTTACTCAAACAATTACAGCAACAGTTACTACCGCAGGAACTTATAATATTATAGCAACAGCAAATGGTGTTACTTTTGTTGGTTCAGGTTTTGTAAATGCAGGAACTCAAAATATTGTTTTAACTGCAAGTGGAACGCCTCAAGCAACGGGGACCTTTACTTATACATTAAATACGAATCCGAATTGTAGCTTTACAAGATCTGTAACAAGTTCTGTTGCTCAAAGTATTGGAGGACACAATTGGTGTTCAGGAAGTTGTAATGGAGGCGGACAAGGAGGAAGTGATGTTTTTCAAACGGGATATGCCAACGTTGGAAGTTCTTTTACTTTAGGTGCGGGTAATTATAGATTGTCTTATAACTTAGGTCTTACGGCTCGTGGTAAAACCTACTCAGGAGCTCCAAACAAACCTATAGAAGGAACTATTTGGGTAAGAATTGTAAATACCTCAACTGGAGCTGTATTTTTTGATGGTACTTCTTCAGGAAGAAATACTTTTTCAGGTTGTACACCAAGAGGTACTGGAGATCACTCTGCTTCAGGTAATTTATCTGCAACGTCAGGCATCGTAGCTTTACCTTTAGGAACCTATCAAATACAAGTTCGTGGTGAAAGTTACATGGGTGGATGTTCAAGCGGATCAAGTGATTCATGGGCAGGTTGTTGTCCTTCTATGAATGGAGGTAGTGTAAACGTTACCGCACAGTAATTTGTCAATAATTAATTGAAATAAAATGAAAAATATTAAACTAATAATTCTTGTTGTTTGCCTTTTTACTTTTTTAAGTAATATTAAAATAAATGCGCAACAAGCTTCATATGGCAATACTTACATTCCTAATAATGCGGAAGTTGTAGTTTATGGTCATCATGATTTTTTAAATAATAATAGTAGTCCTTTGCCAGGTAAAATTGGTGTAGAACGTACAAATGTAAATGGATTGTTTTCTTTTCATACCACAAATACTTATTCTGGAGCACTAAATACCGCTCATGTAGATGGTTATGTAAAGTATTACAGCAATAATTCAAGTATGTTGTTTATGTTCCCAAGTGGAAGTAATAATAAGTTAGGGTTGTCGGGCGTAATGTCTTTACCTTCAGGATCTTCAGCGTCAGCAGCATATTTTAATGTAGATCCAAATACGGCTACTGCTGCTAATTTAATTTCAGGAACTTTGCCTGCATTGCCAACTGGAGCGCCTTTTTCAAGAAGTTTAAAGGACTCTTCAATAATTTTAGTAAGTACTAAAGAATATTGGGACATTAATGGTACGACAGCTACAAGAATAATTTTAACTTGGGATACTTCTAGAAGTGATGTAAATTCGATAACGAATTCGAAGTTGTATAATCTTGTAATCGCAGGATGGAATGGATCTAGATGGGTAAATCTTGGCGCTTCAAATGTCATTGGAAGTTTAATGTCATCAGGGTCAATTACTACAAAAAACGCTATTGTTCCAGATAGCTTTAGAGCATATACTTTTGCTGCAATCGCATTATGCTTTGCAGACGATTCTGTACCAAATGTTATTGCTACAAATCTTCAAAATATTTGCCCTGCAAATACGGCTAGTTTAAATACCATTTCGGTGTCCAATCGACCTATTAATAGTGTTTTACAATGGCATACCTCATTACCTGCTACAAATTCAAATCAGGTTTCTAATCAAAGTGCAGTTGGGGCTGGAAAATATTATGCCGTATTTAAGGATACGGTAAATAATTGTTATTCAAAAAATGGTATGAACGCAGATTCCATTACGGTCAATATCGTTTCATGTTGTAACAGTTTATCCGCATCAATTACAAAAACAGATTGTAGTAATGCATCTAATAATGATGGCTCTGCTCAAGCAAATGTTTCTGGGGGCACGGCGCCATTTACTTTTTTATGGTCAAATAATGCAACAAATGCTTCAATTAGTTCATTAACTCCTGGAACATACAAGGTAACTGTAACGGATGCAGTTAATTGTACAGTTGAACAATCTGTTGTTATTAATACATTTATTTGCTCTACGCCAAATATTACGTTTACCAAAACGGACATTAGATGTTTTGGAGCTTCAACGGGAAGCATTACAGCTAATGTAACGGGCGGAACAGCGCCATATAGTTTTTTATGGGCTAATTCTTCAGGTGGGCAAGGCAATACGCAAACCATATCTAATAAATTGGCTGGTTCGTATTCATTAACGGTTACGGATAGTAAAGGCTGTAGTTCAAGCTCAAATATTTCTTTAATACAAGGTAATCAATTAACTGCTTCAATAGTTTCCTCATCTTGTAATACCAAAGTTTCTTCTCCTTTTGATGGAAATGCTGTGGCTACAGCTTTAGGTGGAAAAGCTCCATATACATTTTTGTGGTCAAATAATGCAACGACTTCTTCAATAAGTAATGTTCAGACTCCTGGAATTCAGAAAGTAGTTGTAACCGATAGCTTAGGTTGTAAAGATTCAGCTCAGTTTTCTTGTTCTACACCAGGTTGTAATAATTTAGCAATTAGTTCGATATCTAAAAACAATGTGTCTTGTTTTAATGGAAGTAATGGTTCAGCTACCCCTGTAGTTGCAGGAGGGACTTCTCCATTTAAATTTAAATGGTCAAATAATGATTCAACAATAACATCAAGTAATTTAGCATCAGGAACATTTACGGTTACGGTAACAGATAATGCAAACTGTACCGTTTCTTCAAGCGTTTCAATTACTCAACCTTCACAAATATCAACGAGCTTTTCAGTTACAAATGCAAGATGTGTAGGTTCCTCAACAGGTGCTATAGACTTACAAGTTTCAGGAGGATCTAGTCCTTACTCTTACGATTGGAGTTCCGGTAATACGACTCAAGATATAAATAACGTGACCTCAGGTAATTATACAGTTTTAGTAAAAGATGCTAACAATTGTTCGGTTTCAGCTTCTACTACTATTTCTCAACCTGCTTCTGCATTAACAGTAACTATTTCAAAAAATGACCCAAGTATTGCGGCCAATAATAATGGATCTGCTTCTGCAACAGCAAATGGTGGCGTAAGTCCATATTCCTTCAAATGGAATAATAATTTAGGAACAAGCTCAAGTGTAACTAATTTGTCTCCAGGCACTTATACTGTAACGGTTACCGATGCAAACAATTGTACCGTTACTTCGCAAGTTGTAATTGCTACTTTTGTTTGTTCGTCACCAACTTTATCTTTTACCAATTCTACAATACCTTGTTTTGGAGCTAGTAATGGATCAAGTACCGTAAACGTTAGTGGTGGTTCAACACCATATACATATAGCTGGTCTACAGGAGCCACTACACAAACGATTTCTAACAATAAATCGGGGTCCTATTCTGTAACCGTTTCGGATAGCAAAGGCTGTACTTCGTCTTCAAATACGTTTATCTCAGAAAGACCTCAATTGACTGCAAATACCGTTAGTAGTTGTAATACTAAGGTTAATAGTCCTTTTGATGGAAATGCAACAGTTACACCATCTGGAGGAACTAAGCCATATACGTTTAAATGGGTAGATGGAACGAATACACAAATAGCTACGACCGCTTCTATTTCTAATGTAGGAAGTGGAGCATATGCGGTAACCGTTACGGATTCTAATAATTGTACTATTGTTGAATCATTTAGTTGTGCCGCTCCTGGTTGTAATAACTTAACGATATCTTCGGTTTCTATAGTCACACCTAAATGTAATGGCGATAAAAATGGAAGCGCTATTGCAATAATTTCGGGTGGAACCGCTCCTTTTACCTATACTTGGTCAAACAGTGCTTCTACAAATGATTCTTTAAAAAATATTGGAAGTGGTTCTTATGCCGTAACCGTAAGAGATAATGCCAATTGTACGGCCTCTAGATTATTAACGGTTAATGAACCGGCTAAAATATCGGCGAGTATTTCTAATACCAATATTTCTTGTTTCAACGGTTCATCAGGTGTTGCAAATTTACAAGTGTCAGGAGGGACCTCTCCATACAGCTATATGTGGTCAAATAATGCTACCACCGAAGATTTAAATAACGTAATAGCGGGTAATTATACAGTTGTTATTACAGATGCTAATAATTGTAAATTAAATGCTTCTACAATCATTCAGCAACCGGCTTCAGAGATTATAGTAACAATTTCTAAAAATGATCCAAATACAATAAGTAATAATAATGGAAATGCTTCCGCTTCTGTTTCAGGAGGAACGACCCCTTATACATATACTTGGAGTAATGGATTAGGTTCTAGTGCTTCTGTTTCAAATTTATCTCCAGGTTCATATCAAGTAACTGTTACAGATGCTAACAATTGTACAGCAATTGGTAGTATTGTTATTTCAGATTTTGTTTGTACAGCACCTACAATTTCTTTTACAAATACTAAAGTTATTTGTGGAGGTGCTTCTACGGGGTCTAGTACGGTTTCTGCAACAGGTGGAACTTCGCCATATACATTTCTATGGTCAACAGGAGCAACTACTTCAAGTATTACAAATCAGTTGTCTGGTTCTTATTCCGTTACGGTTACAGATAATAAAGGATGTAAGGCTTCTTCAAATACGTTTATTTCAGAGAACGCTAAATTAAATCCTCTACTTACCTTTACTTGTAACACAAAAACAGCATCTCCATTCGATGGGTTAGCTAGTATTTCTATTTCAGGAGGTGCAACACCATATACTTATAAGTGGGTGGATGGAAGTAATGCACAAATCTCCACAACTTCTTCAATTTCTAATATTGCAAGTGGAAATTATAGTGTAACGGTTACAGATGCCAATAATTGTACTGTTGTTGAATCCTTTAATTGTGCATCAACAACTTGTAAAGGTTTAAGCATTGTAAGTGTTACAACGACAAAGCCAAATTGTTTTGGAGGCGCTACAGGGTCGGCTAGTGCAATGGTATCAGGAGGCACTTCACCATATACGTATGCGTGGTCTTCGGGATCATCTACAACTTCTTCAAATAACAATATTGCTGCAGGTTCATATAACGTAACGGTTACCGATGCGTTGAATTGTACTGCTACAAAATCGTTTGTGGTTGAAAATCCAACAAAAATAACGGCAAGTCTTTCATCTGTAAATACGCCTTGTTTAAATGGAAATACTGGAATTATAGATCTTCAAGTTACCGGAGGTAGAAAAGCAAATGGATATAAATATGCTTGGTCTAACGGTGATACTACCGAAGATTTAATGAATTTAGTTGCAGGTGCCTATTCGGTAACTGTAACGGATGCGAATAACTGTACGGTAAGCGCATCAGCTTCAATACAACAAGGAACTACAGCTCTAAATCTTACTTTAGCTTCAATTCAACCATCTAGTTCTTCAAATAATGATGGTGCTATTGAAGCACAAGTGTCTGGTGGTTCATCTTCAACGTACACCTATTTATGGTCAAATAATGCAACAACTGCTAAAATTTCAAATCTAACTCCAAATCGTTATTGTGTAACGGTTAGTGATTTATCAGGATGCCGAAAAACGTTATGTGATTCCATAAAACCGTTTAACTGTATTCCAGCGGGAAAACCAATTTTATCCAATAACTCAGTTTCAAATATTTGCCCAATATTAACATCTGATTTGACTAAAATAAACCCTTCTAATCAACCAATTGGTTCTGTATTAGAATGGCATACAAGTCTACCTGCTTCTAGCAATACAAAGGTTTCAAATCCAGGTGCAGTAAATACAGGTACTTATTTTGCAGTTTATTTTAATCCGACATCAAATTGTTATTCAAACGGAGGTAATGACGGCACGAGTGTTTTAGTTACAAATTCAAATTGTTCGGATTGTAATGCAGGAAATACAGATCCTAAACTTTCGAGCATAGGTTTAAGTAATATTTGTCCAGCTTCAACGGCTAATCTTACTCTTGTTACAGCTAGTAATCAACCCAATGGAACCATTTTAGAATGGCATACAAGTTTGCCGGTTTCTAGTAATACAAAGGTTTCAAATCCTAATGCGGTGCCAGCGGGAATTTATTATGCTGTTTTCTTTGACGTTACTAATAATTGTTATAGTAAAGGTGGTCAAAATGGTACACCATTGATTGTAACCATTACAAGTTGCCCAAATCCTTGTAAGTCTGGGCCGATAGCGCCTAAGTTAAGTCAAGAAGTATTAACAAATAATTGCCCAACAACAACGGCCGATTTAACTTCAATAACTTCATCAAATACCCCTTCAGGAGCTGTTTTACAATGGCATTCTGGAGTCCCTGCAACGAGTGCTAATAAAGTGCAAAATCCAAGTCAAGTGTTAAGTGGTACATATTATGCGGTGTTTTTTGATGCAACAAATAATTGTTACAGTGGTGATGGTTTTGGAATGTATGAAGTAAAAGTTTCTACTACAAGCTGTCCTACAAATTGCAATGCAGGCAAGGTTGCGCCAGTTTTAAGTGCGAATCAAATCACAAATATTTGCCCTACAACTACCGTAGATTTAACAACAATTGCTACAAGTAACCGACCAGTAGGTGCCGTTTTACAATGGCATACTAATGTTCCTGCAAACAATGCAAATAAAGTTCAAAATCCAAAATCGGTTTCAAGTGGTACCTATTATGCGGTATTTTATGACTCTGTAAATCAATGTTATACTACTGGCGGATTAGGTACTACTTCAGTAATTGCAAGTACAACGAATTGTCCAAATCCATGTAATTCAGGAAATTACACACCAGATTTTAAAGAAACGGCTTTAGGCAATATTTGTCCAATTGCAACTGTAGATTTAACAGCAATTAAAGTATCTAATCAACCGAAAGGTACTGTTGTTCAATGGCATACAGCACTTCCCGCATCAAATTCAAACAAAGTCTCAAATCCAGCTCAATATAATGTTACGGGTAAAGTTTATGCAGTGTTTTTTGATGCAACAAACAACTGTTACAGTCAAAATGGACAATCAGGTAAAGAACTTCAAGTAGTAATTAAATCTTGTCCAGATACTTGTAGTAGTGGAAATGCAAATCCGGTATTATCGGGAGGAAATGATATTACAAATATTTGTCCAGCTTTAACTTCAGATTTAACATTAATTTCTGCTACAAATATGCCAACTGGAGCTAAATTACAATGGCATACGTCATTGCCTGCAACAAGTGCTAATAGGGTGTCGAATCCTAAAGTAGTTAATAGTGGCACTTATTTTGCTGTATTTTTTGATAGTTTGAAAAATTGTTATTCTTTAAATGGCGTTTCGGGAACGCAAGTTATCGTTACAAATACAACATGTCCTAAGTGTTTGGTTTCAGGAAACACTAGTCCTCAGTTTTCAAATAGTGAGTTAAATACAAATTGTCCTTTAACTACAGCTAATCTTAATAATGTCGTAGTATTAAATAAACCAAAAGGTGTTGTAGTAAGATGGTATACTTCAAATACAACAAATTCGAGCTTTTTAGTTTCTAATCCAACGGCAGTAAGTGCAGGTATTTATTATGCTACGTTTTATGACTCAGCAAACAATTGTTTAGCAAATAATGGTCAAGGTGCGTTTACACCAGTTACTGTTACAGAAACTAAATGTTGTAATGCCGGTTCGGAAGCTCCAATGTTGGACGCACTTTCTATATCTAATATGTGTCCTGATAGTTTAGCGGATTTAACGTATGTTAGTGCTACTAATCAACCAAATGGAGTGGTTTTAGAGTGGCATACGGCTACTCCGGTTAGTGCTTCTACAAAAGTTGCAAATCCTTACGCTGTCCGCGCAGGCACTTATTATGCCGTATTTTATGATGTTGTTCAAGCTTGTTATAGTAGTAATGGTAATTTAACGACACCATTAAGTGTTACTTTAAGAACATGTACTGATTGTAGTGCAGGTGAGTCCGCGCCAATGTTACCAGGTCAAGGTATATCTAATACATGCCCAGCTACTACCGTTGATTTAACGTCAATAAAACCAACCAATCAGCCAAATGGAATTGTTTTAG
>Ga0208595_1000306_pt1 | contig 19000 bp, 18 predicted proteins | sample LakMenEpi28Jun11_FD_150742 | JGI IMG/M metagenome (GOLD analysis project Ga0208595, IMG submission 150742) | Freshwater microbial communities from Lake Mendota, WI - 28JUN2011 deep hole epilimnion (SPAdes) | ecosystem: Environmental > Aquatic > Freshwater > Lake > Epilimnion/Euphotic zone ...
ACTAGAGCGCGATGTTCACTACGAAATCGATGAAAAAAAGAAAACCGTTGGCATCCTCGAAGAAGGCGTAACCCGCGTCGAACAGATGCTGCAGATCGAAAACCTTTACGAGGCAGTAAATACACCGATGATCGGGTACTTAAATAATGCAGTACGCGCTAAAGAGCTATTCAAGCGCGATAAAGATTATGTAGTCATGAATGGCGAACTTTTAATTGTCGACGAGCACACTGGCCGCATGTTGGCTGGTCGTCGCTACAGCGAAGGTCTGCACCAAGCCCTTGAAGCTAAAGAACGCATTGAGATCAAGGATGAAAACCAAACCTTGGCAACAATTACACTTCAAAACTACTTCCGCTTGTACGAAAAACTCTCAGGTATGACCGGAACAGCGATGACAGAAGCATCTGAATTCCATCAGATTTACAAACTTGGTGTTGTTCCAATTCCTACAAACCGTTCAATGGTTCGTATTGATCAAGCAGATTTAGTCTATAAATCAGAGGCTGGAAAGTTTGCAGCAGTAACTAAGGACATCGTCGAGCGCCATCGCAAGGGACAACCAGTTTTAGTTGGAACTGTCAGCGTTGAAAAATCTGAAGAGTTATCTTCCTTGCTCAAAAAGAGCGGCGTTCCTCATGAAGTTCTCAATGCAAAACATCACGAACGGGAAGCATCAATTATTGCGCGAGCAGGTGTTGTCGGCGCTGTAACGGTTGCAACAAACATGGCTGGTCGCGGTACTGACATCATGCTCGGTGGTAATCCAGAATTTATGGCTGACTTTGAATTACAGCGCAAAGGTTTATCTCCGGTTGATAATCCAAAAGAGTACGAAGCAGCGTGGCCAGAGGAAATTGCTAAACAAAAAGCTGCAGTTGCAAAGGGTCATGACGAAGTCAGCGCACTCGGTGGACTCTATGTTCTCGGAACAGAGCGTCACGAATCCCGACGAATTGATAATCAGTTGCGTGGTCGTTCTGGACGTCAAGGCGATCCTGGAGAATCGGTTTTTTATGTATCTCTCGAAGATGATTTAATGCGTATTTTTGGTTCAGAGCGTATCTCTAAAATCATGGATACGATGGGACTTAAAGAAGGCGAAGTGATTGAACATTCGATGATTACAAAATCTATTGAACGCGCTCAGAAAAAAGTTGAAGAAAATCACTTTGGAATGCGTAAGAGATTGTTGGAATACGATGATGTGATGAATGCTCAAAGAGAAGTGATTTATAAAAAAAGAAGAAATGCGCTTTTTGGAGAACGACTAAATATTGATATTGAAAACATAATTTATAATGTGCTTTCGGATGTCGTTACGTTTAATAAAAAAAGCAATGATTTTGATAACTTTATGATTGAGATGATTCAATATTTTGGTATTGAATCCAGTATTGATTCGCAAAGTTTTTCAACAAAAGATTCGGATAGTTTAGTAAATGAAATCTTTGAACAAATTATAAGCTATCGAGCTCAAAAACATGAAAAAATAGTTCAACAAATTTTCCCTGCATTTAAAAATATAGCTCAAAATCAAGCAAATATTATCAATGTAATTGTTGAAATTACCTACATGGGAATGAATCAGCCTGTTTTTTGCAAATTAGAAGACGCATTAAAAACAGAAGGTCAAAGTATCATTAAAGATATTGAGAAATCAATCGTACTTGAAAATATTGATAATCTTTGGACAAAGCATTTACGTGAGATGGATGAATTGAAACAGTCGGTTCAAAATGCGGTTTGGGAACAAAAAGATCCAATTGTAATTTATAAAAAAGAAGCTTTTGAATTGTTTTCGAAAATGATTCAAAATGGCAATTTTATAATGGGGCAGATTTTAGTCAAATATCAATTATTAGACCAAAATAAAAATGCAATTAAAGCAACATCAGCGCCACTTCAAACGAATTTCAATAATTTTTCAACCAATGAAAAACAATTTGATAGCTCTGAAGAATATGGTGCGGATGAATCAGATAAAATGTCTCAACCAAAAAAAGAACCGATTCGAGTAGGTTTAAAAATTGGAAGAAATGATCCTTGCCATTGTGGAAGTGGTAAGAAATTTAAAAACTGTCACGGCATTTAATTTTATAAAATATGATTCAGTCAAATCAAACATTAAATTATGGAAATCCTATTTTAGGTAAAATCTTTGCTTTTATTTTGTTTATAGTTTTCGTATTCTTAATAATTATGATTTCTTTAACGTTTTTAGCTCCAAAAAAATATGAAAATAAAAAGAAGTATCAAATTGAGGGTGCTTCAATTCAAAATGTTTGGGAGGCTTCAAATAATATTATCGAATATCAAAAAAGTAGAGAAAATCTTTATAAATTAGTTGTAAGAGATTCGGCTAAATTAAGTTTTGTTGAATATTACAGTCCTTCGGATTCTATGGAGTATAAAACGCTAGTTTTAAATCCGAATCGATACAAAAAGTACAAACTGACCAATTGGAAGTACGAACAGTTTAATACTATTGAAATGCAATTGGATTCCATTCCTAATGCAATTGAAGTTACGTTTTCGGAAACATCCATTTATCAAAATGTATGGGCGCGCGTTTATAATACAATTTTGGCGCCAAATACCACGCTTGATTTTGAGTTTTTTAAAATAAAATCTTTAATTAAAAGTTAAAGTCTTGTATAATTAATAGATTATGAAAATTACGATTCTTGTTTTTTTGATTCTTATTCAAAATTTTTCAAATGCTCAGTTGAAAAGACCTTCTGTTGCAGATTTGATTTTAAACGAAAAAATACGAATTGATACCTTTGATGGAAAATTGGATTCTTTTGTAGCCGTTAATAACGATGAGGAAACGAGTAGAATAGCCACATTAGTATATTTGAAAATGGCGGATTCATTAGTCAAAAGAATTGAAAGAAGTGAAATTTTGTATAATTGGCAAAAACAAAATTTAACGTATGGCGTATATAAAACATTAAGTGAAGTTAGTCAAAATACCTATTCGTTACCATTATATTTTCAGAAATTATTTCATAATGCATTTGGCATTGTAGGAGCCATTGAACATGGTGATTTGTTGAGTTTTTTAATTACCGATCCGTTATATTCCATCAAAAATGTTTATTTTTATAAGAATTTTCAAGATGCTAAAACTTTTTTAGTGCATTCTTCTTTAACGTTTCCCAATGAAGTCTTAAAGGTGTTTTATAAATATCGAGAAATGAAATATCGAGATACGGTAGTTGAAGTTTGCGGTGTCGTGGCTCCTAATGTAACAAAGAATTATCTAATTGGTGAAACGGAAATTCGCTTGATTTTGAGAGAAAATACAAATCCAAGTATCATGGGAATGCGAGGATTTTTTAATGAATATAATATTTTATCTAAAGGCATGGTTTTGGTCGACGATATTATTGAAGGTAAAATGACCATTTCAGAAGCGCATACTATTTCTCAAGATCCAAGAAAGTTTCTTCGTAAAATGATTGAAATTAGGAATGAGCCATACTGTCAAGCCATTTATTCTTTGGATGAAGAACTAAAAATATCAGCTTTAAAATATGCTAGAGAAATCAATAATCTTCATAATGAACCCAATCCTAAAATTCGTTTTAAAAGTGTTGATGATTTTAATTGGAAAGAATTGTATACTTTATTAGTATACTCGGAAGATGAAATATTTACATCAAGTTTTAATGGTGTTTTTGAGCGTTTATTGTATCGTCTTAAAGAAGATAAAGTAACGGGTTGGCAAATGTTAGAACGTATGCAATTTAATAAATTCAGAACGTTTATCAAGCTCTGCGCAGGATATGGCAAGTTGAATAATTTCTTACAAACCATGAGTAAAGATAAGTCGAATGAATTGTTGACGAAATTTACAAACAATTTAGAGAAAAATTCAGGAGATTTAAGACCCGCAATTGATGTAGCGGATGCCTTTGGAAGTATAAAAAGCAAAGAGCAATTAGAATTGATTCAAAAAAATATAATTAATGAATATCAACGTGTAGAAAAAGACAATGTGAAAAATGGCTTGGCGATATACGGATTATTAAAAAGCCTCTTTGCCTCAAAATCAGATAATGATAGCCTTTGGTTTAAAGAGGTAGCCAGTAAATATAAACTGAATCCAGTTGATAAAATATCAATTCAGGATTTAAAAGGATACGATAAAGTCCATAGACAAATTCATTTCTTTTATGATGATGATGATGGATATGCATCTTTTTCTAGTTTTTTGGCTACATTTAATACGCCAAATTATAAAATAACAAATCGAAGCACCTATGTAAAAATAGAATCTATAAAAGGCAGTAAAATTGAGATTTATGCTAATCAGCCCAAAGCAGAATTAGATGGCCAAGCCGCTTTAATCGCCAAATTTGATTCGTTTCGAAAAGATATACAAATGATGGTGCATCGTGGCCATAGTTATTATACGATGAATACGATTGATCAAATGCCAAGTACTACAAAAATTGTATTTTTAGGTAGCTGTGGTAGTTATAACAACATTAATGAAGTTTTAAATCGTTCTAGTAATTGTCATATTATTTCTAGTAAACAAATTGGAACGATGTCGGTAAATAATCCTTTACTTTTTATTATTGCCGAAGTAGTCCGCTCAAATAAAGATTTAGATTGGAATTATATTTGGTTTGAATTGTATGAAAAGGTTAAAAATAATAAATATGCATTTGAGAAGTTTCAAGATTATGTTCCTCCTCATAAAAATTTAGGAGCTATTTTTATTCAAGCATATACAAAATTTGTAACAGAGCTTTAAATATTATAATGTATGAAAATAGCAGTTTTTCCTGGCTCGTTTGATCCTATAACCGTTGGTCATGTAGATATTGTTAGGCGATGTATTCCTTTGTTTGATAAAATTATTATTGCGGTAGGGGTTAATTCTCAAAAAAAATACCTTTTCCCTTTGGAAAAAAGAATGGAATGGATGCATAAAGTTTTTGAAAACGAATCCAAAATCGAAGTTTCGTCTTATCATGGTTTAACCATTAATTATTGTAAAGAGGTCTCGGCCAATTATATTTTAAGAGGCATTCGTTCTGCAGCGGATTTTGAATATGAAAAAACCATTGCGCATCTCAATCATACCATGAATATTGATATTGAGACTATTTTAATTTTGTCGCCACCAGAATACTCTTCAATTAGTTCAACAATAGTTAGAGAAATTATTTTAGGTAAAGGAGATGTAAGTAAGTTTGTACCACAAGAAATAGCAAGTGAAATGCATTTGTAATTTTTCTTTTTTTTAACTTTTATACAATATTCAAAAATATTAAGCGTTATTTAACAAAAAAAATAATCTAATTTGTAAAAACAAATTATATTTGCATACAGTTTAAAGTATTTTTAAATTTTAAAATCATTATAAAATGAGAAAATTAATCGTTTTTTTCGCTATCTCAAGTATATTTTTAGCGAATTTTTCGTCTTGCAAAAGCAAAGGCGGTTCAGGTGGCGCTTCATCGGTAACAGGATGGAATTACAATGATGCTAAAAATGGTGGCTTCGAAAAAGTAGCCTATAAAGGTCAAGATATAGCTCCAGGTTTGGTTTTTGTAGAAGGTGGTACTTTTATGATGGGCCAAAAAGAGCAAGATGTTATGTTTGAATGGAATTCAGTGCCTAGGAAAGTTTCTGTCAATTCATTTTATATGGATGAAACTGAAGTGGCTAATATTCATTACAAAGAATATTTGCATTGGTTAACAAGAGTTTTTGGCGAGTCTTTTCCACAAGTAGTTGCTAAAGCTTTACCTGATACTTTAGTTTGGAGAGATGAGTTAGCATATAACGAACCTTATTTAGAATATTATTTCCGTCATCCATCTTATGATTATTATCCAGTAGTAGGTGTTAATTGGTTGCAAGCAAATGATTTTGCTAAATGGCGTTCAGACCGAGTAAATGAAGGTATTTTAGCAAAACAAGGTATTATAGCGTTAGATCCAACTTCGGATGTAGATGATAATAACTTTAATACAGGTGCCTATTTGGCGGGTCAATATGAGCCTCAAGCAGGGAAAAAACAAAAGAAAGATATCATGTCTAAAGATATTCGTAATGTGCGTTTTGAAGATGGTATTTTACAACCTGATTATAGATTGCCAACGGAATCAGAATGGGAATTTGCGGCTTATTCATTAAAAGGAAATTTACCTTTCAAAGATGAAGAGCGTTTTACAGATCAAAAATTATATCCTTGGAATGGATTTAGTTTAAGATATCCAAAAGCAGGTAAATATCAAGGTAAATTTTTATCAAACTTTAAAAGAGGAAGAGGAGATTATATGGGTATAGCAGGTAATCTAAATGATGATGCGGCAATTACAGCAGATATCAAATCATTTTTCCCTAATGATTATGGTTTATATAATATGGCAGGTAATGTGAATGAATGGGTAATGGATGTTTATCGTCCAATGACTTCTTTAGATGCAAATGATTTAGGTACATTTAGAGGTAACGTTTTCAAAACGAAGTTAAGAAGCGAAGATGGAACTGAACTTGCGGAGAAAGATTCACTTGGTCGTCTTCAATATCGTGATGTAACTGAAGAGGAAGCCGCAGAGAGAAAAAATTATCGTAAATCAGATGTGCGAAATTATATTGATCAGGACGAGTCTTCACAAGTAACTTATAACTACGGAATTTCTTCTCTAGTTAATGACAAATCAAGAGTTTTTAAAGGTGGCTCATGGAAAGATATCGCGTATTGGTTGTCGCCTGGTTCAAGAAGACATATGCAAGAATTTGAAGCTTCAGATGACATTGGTTTCAGATGTGCTATGGATCGCGTTGGTAGTCCAAAAGGCAATAAATTTCCAAGTGGAAACAACTTTGGGAAAGCTAAAAGAAAATAATAATTCAAATTTTTAATAAAAGCCCTCTTCTACGAAGGGGGCTTTTTTATATATTTTAAATTTATAATAAATGGATTTAGAAATTTTATATAAGTATTATTTGGAATGTCGCCAAATAGTTACAATAGATACACGAAAAATTAAAGGTGGAGAAATTTATTTTGCTTTAAAAGGGGATAATTTTGATGGTAATTTGTTTGCCGAAGATGCCATAAAAAAAGGCGCAAAATATGTTATTGTAGATGATAAAGATATTGCAAATAAAATCGGTAGTCAAGCAATATTAGTAACAGATGTTTTAAGAACATTACAAGAACTAGCTAAATTTCATCGATTACGATTAAATATTCCAATAATTGCTATTACTGGAAGTAATGGTAAAACGACAACTAAAGAATTGCTTTATAACGTTTTATCTCAAAAGTTTAAGACTGCTTATACCAAAGGGAATTTAAATAATCATATTGGTATTCCTTTAACGCTTTTAGATATTAGACCAACGGATGAAATATCTATAGTAGAAATGGGAGCTAATCATCAAAAAGAAATAGCGAGTTATTGCAATTACGTGCTTCCCAATTATGGAATAATTACCAATTTTGGAAAAGCACATTTAGAAGGTTTTGGAGGCATTGAAGGTGTTATCAAAGGTAAATCAGAACTTTTTGAAGATATAAAAGAAAGAAGTGGTATTGTTTTTTTTAATAGAAACGATTCTACGGCATTTAATAAAGTTAAAGATATTAATTTAAAGGCTTTTGATTATAGTATAAATGACCCTAATTCATTCGTATACGGAAAAGAGATTTTTAAAAATGAAAAGGTTACTATAGAAATTCCTGAATGGAATCTTGAAATTAAAAGTAATTTGACAGGTTCTTATAATGTCAATAATATTTTAGCCGCAATTTGTGTTGGGAAATTCTTTGAAATTGATAAAATGCAAATAAAAAATGGGATTGAATCCTATTTTCCTAATAATAGTCGTTCTCAAATTCAAAGCATTGGAAATAATACATGGATATTAGATGCATATAATGCAAATCCAAGTAGTATGGAGGCGGCATTAAGAAATTTGGAAACATTCAAAGGTCCTAAATTGGCTATTTTAGGAGCGATGATGGAATTAGGTGATTTTTCGGAAAATGAACATTATAGAATAGCTGAGTTGGCTTCTAAAAGTCATTTTGAAAACGTTATTTTAGTAGGTGAGTATTTTAAAGATGCAGCGGGTCAATTTGGTTTTCAATTTGCCGAAAATAATATCGAGGCTAAACAATTATTTGAGAAATTAAAAATTGATCATTACACAATTTTGTTAAAAGGTTCAAGGTCCATTGCGCTTGAAAAGTTAATTACTTGATGAATTAATTTTTGATAATGCAAAATGAAGAACAAAAACTTATTAAATCATGTATAAATGGGCAGTATATAGCTCAAAAAAAGTTATATGATTTGTATGCTTCCAAGTTTTTTGCAGTTACATTAAGATATTCTAAAAATCACGATGAAGCAGAAGATATTCTTCAAGATGCCTTTATTAAAATTTTTGATAATTTACAGCAATTTCAATTTAAAGGTTCATTTGAAGGCTGGATGCGGAGGATTGTTGTAAATACTGCTATAGAGTATTACAGAAAATCATTAATTGGATTTAAGGAAGCGGTTGAATTTGAATCTATTGTAGTTCAAGATTTTGATATACAAACATATGATTACGATCAATTGATAAATCTGATTCAAGATTTGCCGGTTGGTTATCGTACTATTTTTAATTTATATGCCATTGAGGGATATACACACATACAAATTGCAGAAATTTTAAATATATCGGAAGGTACTTCAAAGTCTCAGTTTTCAAGGGCAAGAAGTATTTTAAAAGAAAAAGTAAATAAATTATTTAATAATAAAAGTGACGATACAACCTTTTTGGATTAAAAAACGTCTTATAAGTATAGTTTATGAATCAGTTTGAGGATTATTTATTGTTAATTAAAAATGCAGAAGCTATGCCTTCAAGAAAGGTATGGATGGGTGTAGAAAAGCATTTGCAAAAAAAGAAAAAACGAGGTGTTTTTGCTTGGAGTTATTATACTCAAGCGCAAAAATGGGTTTTGTTTTCTGGTTTATTAACTTCATTGTTAAGTTCAATTTTTTTATATCAAAATTATTCTAAAAATAATTTAAATGTTATTTTACCAAACGTTGCTTCAAATAATAAAACGCAGTTTTATAAAAAAGTAACTTTTGATACAGATAAGAACCAAAATAATAAATTAATTAGTAAAATTAATGAAATAAAAATTGTAGAAAAAAATTATAGAAAAAGTATTGATAGACCCGTTTTAAATTTAAAAAATAAAACGAATAATGATAAATTGGTTAATGCTTCGAAATTGATATCTCAAATACCTATAATCGAATCGGAAGATCAAAAAATTAAAGTTTATTATAATCAAAATTGGATTGAATTAGAACCCGTTGAAATAATCAATAAAAGATTAGAAATTAATGAAAAGGATTTTTCCAATGAAATTATGGCTCCTATAACTTTAAATCAAGATTATAAAATTGATTTAGAAGTTTCAAAATCATCAAATAGTTTTTATTTTACACCCGTTATTGGGGGCAATTTGTCTCAAGTGTTTTATAATTCAAATGTTCAAAATGACTATTTTTCAAGTAATGCGGTATTTACTTCAAAATTTGGATATACAACGGGCTTTCAATTGGGTTATTATTTCAAAAAACATTGGAGCGTGGAAACCGGTGCTTATTTTAGTCAATATATTCAAGGATTTAAAGAAGGTATGGGTGTATTAGAACGCGATGGTTTAATGTATATAGATCAATTAGAATTCCCATTAATGTTAAGATATAGTATATTTTTTGATAATGCATATCCAAAAGTTTTAAGTTTAAAAGCAGGGCTTATTTATGGAAGTGTACTTCAATATCAAGTCAATTATTATGAACGAAATTTAATGACTAATTTGAAAAGTGAATATAATATTGATGCGGATAAAAGGCAATATAATAGCCTTCAAATGGGTTATATAGCTGGTTTTGATTTCGACAATTATCTGAGTAAAAGGTTTTCGCTTAATACTTCGATTATGGCGTCATACGTTTCTCAATTAGAAAATTTCCCATTGTTTAATAGTCAATATCAAAGACCAAGACAATTATCTACGTTCTTTTCAATAGGAATAAAAGTCAAATTTTAAAGCTGTTTTAAAGATTTTACAATCTCTGCAATTTGAACGGCATTTGTTGCTGCGCCTTTTCTTAAATTGTCGGATACAATCCAAAGATTTATCGCTTTAGGATGGCTGTTGTCTTTTCGAATTCGACCAATCCATACATAATCATTATCTTCGGATAAAATAGGCATTGGATATTCAAGATTATCAAGATTGTCAAAGAATTTAACTCCATCCGCATTTTTAAGAATTTGAATGAAGGTATTTAAATCAATTTCATTTTCAAACTCAATATTTACAGATTCGCTATGGCCACCCATAACCGGAACTCTAACTGCAGTTGAAGTAATTGCTAAATCAGGTAAGTTTAATATTTTCTTTGATTCATCAATGATTTTTTGTTCTTCTTTGGTATAACCGTTTTCTAAAAATGTATCTATATGAGGAATTAAGTTTTTGTCAATCGGATAGGGGTAAATCATTTCGGACGATATTCCATTCCGTTCATTTTCCATTTGTTCAACGGCTTTTACGCCTGTCCCTGTAATAGACTGATAGGTGCTTACCACAACACGTTGAATTGGATTTACTTTTTGTAATTCATTAAGTACAACGACTAATTGGATTGTAGAGCAATTGGGATTTGCTATAATTAGATCACTTTTATCTATCAAATGACCATTTACTTCGGGTACAATAAGTTTTTTATCTAAATCCATTCTCCACGCAGAGCTGTTATCAATGACAACGGTGCCTTGACTAGCAAACTTTGGTGCCCACATTTTTGAAGTTTCCCCACCGGCTGAAAAAAGCGCTATATCAATCTTTTTTTCTAAAGCTTCCTCAATGGATAGAACCGTATATTTACCACCATTAAATTCAACTTCTTTGCCCGCACTTTTTTTGCTTGCAACAAGATATAATTCGCTGTAAGGAAGTTTACGTTCTTTGATCACTTGAAGCATTTTGGTGCCAACCATTCCTGTTGCTCCTACTATTGCTAATTTCATTATATTATGGTTTATAATTTTCTATTGCATTACGAACACTACCAAAATTGATGAGTAATTTTTCAGCGTGTTCAAGATCCAAATTTAGTTGTTCGGCAATCATTTTTGCGCCACGCGCTACTAACTTTTTATTTGTTAGTTGCATATCCACCATTTTATTTCCTTTCACATGGCCCATTTTAATCATTAAGCTGGTACTTATCATATTTAAAATGAGTTTTTGGGAGGTTCCCGCTTTGAGTCGGGTGCTACCAGAAATAAATTCAGGCCCTACTTCTGCAATTATGGGGAAATTAGAAAAAGCAATCATTTCCGCATTCAGATTACAGGTAATACATGCGGTAAGAATATTATTTTCTTGAGCATTTTTAAGCGCGCCAATTACGTATGGCGTCCGACCACTTGCAGCAATTCCAATAACGATATCGTTTGAATTAATTTTCCATTTCTTTAAATCTTCCCAACCTTGTGAAATGTCATCTTCTGCACCTTCAACAGCTTTTCGTATAGCCGTATCGCCACCCGCTATTATTCCAATAACTTTGTCAAATGCTACGCCAAATGTAGGGGGGAGCTCAGAGGCATCTACTACACCAAGGCGTCCACTTGTTCCGGAACCAATATAAAAAAGTCTGCCTTTGTTACTAAGTAGCGGCAATGCAGCCTCTACAAATTTTTCTATTTGAGGAATACATTTTTCAATTGCTAAATGTACTTTAGCATCTTCTTGATTCATCCATTTAAGAATATTATGGAAAGATTCAGATTCTAAATTTTGATATCCAGAGTCACTTTCAGTTGTTAAATGGAGATTCATCAAATATTATTTTGCGACGTTAACTGCTCTCTTTTCTCGGATTACGGTAACCTTAATTTGACCAGGATACGTCATATCAGTTTGAATTTTTTGTGCAATTTCAAATGATAAATCTTCACTTTCTTTATCTGAAATTTTATCACTCTCAACGATAACTCTTAGTTCTCTTCCCGCTTGAATTGCAAATGCTTTTTCAACACCTTTATAAGCGCCCGCTAACGATTCCAAATCCGAGATTCGTTTCATGTAACTTTCCATGACTTCTCTTCGTGCACCAGGACGCGCTCCTGAAATGGAGTCACATGCTTGAACAATTGGAGAAATCACAAATTTCATTTCAATTTCATCGTGATGCGCTCCTACCGCATTACAAACTGCTGGATGTTCGCCATATTTTTCACATATTTTCATACCTAGTAAAGCATGAGAAAGTTCAGATTCTTCATCAGGTACTTTACCTATATCGTGTAATAATCCAGCCCGTTTAGCTAATTTAGGATTTAAGCCTAATTCAGCAGCCATTGTTGCACAAAGGTTTGCCGTTTCTCTTGAGTGCATTAATAAATTTTGGCCATAACTTGAACGGAAACGCATTCTACCTACATACCTAACTAATTCAGGGTGCATGCCTTGAATATTTAAATCCAAAATAGTTCGCTCACCAATTTCTACAATATGTTCTTCTAATTGTTTTTTTGTTTTAGCTACAACTTCTTCAATACGAGCCGGGTGAATACGACCGTCCGCAACCAATCTTTGTAAAGACAAACGAGCAATTTCTCTTCGAATTGGATCATATCCCGAAATAATAATTGCCTCAGGAGTATCATCAACAATAAGTTCGCAACCTGTTGCGGATTCAATAGCTCTAATATTTCTACCTTCTCTACCAATGATTTGACCTTTTTGATCGTCGCTTTCTAGGTTAAATACACTTACTGTATTTTCTATTGCATGTTCCGAAGCCGTTCTTTGAATGGTTTGAATAATAACTTTTTTAGCTTCTTTATTAGCTTTGTTTACAGTTTCGTCATAAATTACTTTAGCCTCTTTTAAAGCTTCAGATTCCACTTTAATTTTAACTGCTTCAATAATTTGTTCTTTTGCTTGTTCTTTAGTAAGCCCAGATATTTTTTCTAATTCTTTTAAATAGGTTTCATGTTGTTTATTCAACTCTTCTTGTTTGGCTTCCAATGATTCTTGAAGTTTTTCAACTTTTAGTTTTTCCGATTCAAAAGCTTTTTCTGTTCTTGATTGATTCTCAATCTTTTGAGATAATTGATTACTTCTGTTTTTTATGTCATTTTCTTTTTGAACAAGTTTTGATTCGCGGTCTCTCGTGCTATTTTCAAATTCACTCGTTTTTTTAAGTATTTCTTCTTTAGCTTCTATAAGCTTATTTTTGTGAATCGTTTCGGCTTCTTTTTTAGCGTTTTCAATGATTCGATGCGCTTCTTTTTTACTATCTTCTTCAATTTTTGCTACATCAGCGGATACACTTTTTTTACCAAAAATGAAACCTGCTGCGGCTCCAATGACTAAGGTTACTAATCCAATTACTGTTTCTATCATGTTTATTTAATTTTATACGTTTTTGATTTATTATACTAAAAAATCAATGATCTATAAACTTTATAAACAATGCTTAAAAAAGAGAAATAACTATTTAAATATCTGCTAATATCGCTTCAATTTCTTTTATTTGAGGTTCGAAATCAAAAGAAGACGAATCGGATTGGCTAACTTGCTGTGCAGTAAGTTGTAAAAGGCACATGGCTAAGTAATCTTGATTATCTTTAGCGTCATATGCTTGGCGTAATTGCTCTAACTTCATATTGATGTTTTTTACAATTCGCAAGACCATTTCTTCATCTTTTTTTTGTATCTTAAGAGGATAATGCCTTCCCGCAATGATTACCTCCAAAGTAGTCTTTTCTATCATCCCTTCCATTAGTTATTTTCCAATAATTTAATACATTGATCAATCTGTGTTATATAGCTATCAATTTTTAATTTTATTTCTTTTTTTGACATATTATCAGGCGCTTCCGTATAGAATTTTAATGTACTTTCTAAATTTAGCTTCTCTAAATGAATTTGTTCTTTTTCCGAAATCAATTCTTCCATTTTTTTTCTTAAATTAAGAACCGCTTGATCCGAATTTTTTATTTCTTCATTTAAATTTGTAATATATTCTTGTTTTTCAATGGTTGTCTGCGTCAAACGTGCGTTTTCTTCTTTAAGGTGTTTTACTTTACTAATAATTTGTTCGAGGCGTTCAACCATTTTTTTTATTCATTTTACATTTAAATAGTTTTGTTGTTTGATTGGTTTTCATAGATGTATTACAAACAACAAAACTATCCAATTCTTAATAAGAATGGTGCAAAGATAACACAAAAATTAATATTTGAAGCTTTTTATTTTTATAATTTATTTTTGTGTTCAAAATGAATAATTTGAATATAAAAAGTAATATTTGGGGCCTCGATAGATTTTTAATTATTGCATTTTTAAGTCCATTGATTTCTGGAATTTCAGATTTTTTTTTGTTATACCATCCAAATTTATTTCAAAAAACAATAAATTATGAGTTTTTGTTTGAAATATCATTTGATAACAGAATAACTGGAGTATTGCTTGGCGCAGTTTTTATTCCTTTTTTGTGGATAACGTATAAAAAAGCAATAAGCTTTCTGGATATAGTTTCTTTGAATAAAATTAAAAAGTTTGAAAATCTTGTGAAATATCTTATATTATTAGGATTTTCGGTTCATATAATGTATTTTTTAATTCCATTGCTATTTAAAAACGCTTTACAGATTCAAAATTATCATATTTTTATTTACAAATTGCTTGAATTAGGATTTGTTGTATTATACAGTTATTATATGTATCATTGGACTTTGCTTTCCTTAAAAAAGGAGAATAAAGTATTGTATCGCGCTCGATTTTTTAATCCATTTATTTATCTCTTCTTGATACTTATTTTAGGATTCATTAACCTCAATTTAGGAATTGTGTTAATCGTTTCTTTTTTTAATATTTCGTTTTTGATTGTACTTTTAGGGGTCTATTATTGCAAAATACAGTAATTGCAATATTAGTTGGCTTCTGCAACAACTTCAAGTACTTCAGGAACCATTCGTTTTAATAATCCTTCAATACCTGATTTTAAGGTGACTTGAGAAGAAGGACATCCGCTACAACTGCCTTGCATACTTAAAGTAACTATACCGTTGTCAAATGACTTAAATGAAATAAATCCACCATCATTTTGAACTGCAGGTTTTACATATTTTTCTAACAAATCAATAATTTTACCTTCTATGGTATTTGTAGAAATTTCTTGATTATATTCTTCGAGTTTAGCATCTAAATATTCTGGTAGAACAACTTCAAATCGATTTTGAAAATACATTTTTAAATATTCCTTTGCATCATGCATATATTCATACCAATCATTTTGGTCTGATTTAGATATTGTAATGAAGTTATTGGATATAAAAACACCTTGAATCCATTCAAATTTTTCATACAAAGCATTTGCCAATGGAGATTTTCCATCATTTTGATTACGCTTAGATTCGAATACAATATTTGGAAGTAATACTTGATTGGTTACAAATTTTAAACTCTCAGGATTTGGGGTTTGTTCAAAATAGATATCAATAGGGACTTGACTCATGATTAATATTTTACCATTTAAACCAATTTTTTTTAAAATAAGTTCAAAATATATAGTTAATCATTATAAAAACCGTATTTTTGTAACTCAATAACAAAAAATGCTTGAAGAGGAACCCGAAGATTTTTTTGAAAATGAAGAAAATTTAAGTGATGAGGATAAAATTCGCTTGGATAATGATTTAAAAAGATTGAAAATAGAAATGAATGGAGGTCAATTTCTTACAGAAATGGACTTTTCTAATGTTCCTCCTGAAATTGAAGGTAAGTTTCTGGACAATATACTTGAATTTGAAAAGAAAATTAAATCTAAAAAAGAAACGACCATTCGAGAAAAACTAGGGAATCCTGAATTTTTAGAACTTGAGTTTTTAACGGAAGAAACAGTTAAAACGGAAACGAGTCATATTTTAAATCTATTTTTTCAAAGTGGTATCATCGTTTCAACGCAATACGATGTTGATCCTTTTGAATTTTATAATTTTATAACTAATGAATTTTTAGATAAAAATATTATTGATATCGATATAGAAGGATTTATAAGTCATTTTATTTATGAAGATTTTGTTCCAAATTATAATGAAGCAATAAAAGAAGTTTGTTTAGATTTTTTTAAAAATTTGGAAGCTTTAGATTTTGAATCTATTAAAGAAAATATAGATGAAGAGGCAAAAATTGAAGATTTTTGGTCTTTATTTATTGATTCTTACGAATCTATTGAGATTCAATATCAAGAATTTAATGCTACTGAAATTGATTTACCTAATGCAAAAGTGGAGCTGGATGTAGAAATCGAAGCAAAGATTACAAATAGCTCGGAAATAATTCGTTTTAAAGGAAAAGCTACCGCGCAGTTAGTGCTTAAATCAAACAATGATTGGCTCATTTTTGATTTTCAGCTTCCTAAAAACTAAGCTAATCTAATTTTTTAATTGAAATATTGCAATAATTATTTTTAAAAAATAGTTTAGAAATTTGTTTTCGGTATTTTGCTATAATATCATACAAAAAATTACGTATCCATTTTGGGGCCCATTTAAAGATAGCAGCAAAAAGTCTCCATTTTCTTGAATTGGAATGCAAGAACAACATTAAAACAGCATCTGATTTGATATATACGTTTCCCGAAAAATAAAATACAACGCTATCTATGGTTGGATTTAAATTTAAATTTTCGTAACGTTTCGAATTAATTTTTGAAAATACTAGGGTAGGGTGTAATTCATATATGAAACCAATAAAATGGCTGCACATGATACATTCATGATCGTAAAATAAGATATCTTGCTTTAAGATATTATTTGCTTTTTCGGATGGCCCATTCATATTCAAAAGTACAACAAATTTCACCATCTCTTGTTTTTCCAACACTTTCAATAGTTATAGATTCCCATGAATCCGATTTTATCGTTTTTTCAAAAGTTTCAAATAATAATTCTTGCTTAAGATGGCATTCAAAATAAATATTTTCCATACCTTTTTTTTCAAAATTCCCTTTCATTTGTTTTACAAGAATCGAAAATTGATACTCGTGATTATCAATAGCTTGTAAAACAAGAAGCCCGGTGCTAAGTTCTGATGCCATTGATAAACTCGCAAAATACATCGATCCAAAAGGATTCTTATTGAGCCATTTAAAAGGTAATGCTACTTTACATTGATTTTTGTCTATGAAGTCAATTTTTATACCTGCAATTAAAGCTAATGGCAGTCGGAATAATAAAAAAGCTTTAAAATATAAAGCGCTTTTTACCATTTTTTGGAAAGAAGAAGTAGTTTTCATAAGAGTTGTTTATTGAATATTTGTAAAATATAATTCATAATTCTTTATGATATGCTTGGCCGGAAGATTATTGGAATATAGATTTCCCGTGCCTAATCCTTGTGGAAATTGATAACATTCGGGATATTGACTGCACCATTGCGCTATGGCGCTTAATCCAAGGTTGCTTTCAAGTGCCGATGTTACCCACCAACCAATTTCTAATTGTCGAGCTAAAAAGATCCATTCTTCGCAACCCCTAAAACCTCCGTGAAGGCTTGGTTTTAAAACGATAAATTGCGGTTGAATATCCTTTAGAAGTTTGTATTTATCTTTATACGAATTGACTCCAATTAATTCCTCATCTAAAGCAATAGGAATGATATTTTGATCGCACAGCAATTCGTATTTATTGTTATTTTTAGCTAATGGTTGTTCGATGGAGTGAATATTAAAAGGAAGTAATTGATTCAGTTTCAAAATGGCTTCATCATAAGAAAATGCGCCATTGGCATCCAATCGAATGTCTAATGAATTATCAATCGTTTTATTTCGAATATATTGAATTAATTCGAGCTCAGATTCCCAATCGATGCCTCCAATTTTAAGTTTTATACATTTTGGATTTTCGGCTAAAATTTTATCTATCTGCGCTTTCATTCCTTCAAAATCATCCATCCAAACTAAAGCATTTATTGGAATACCAACCGAATTGGAAGTGAAATTCGTTTTATAAAACATTCCTTGTGAATTTTTGTAATTCATCCAAGCGGACTCAATGCCGAAAACTATTGATGGGTAATCAATCAAAAGATCTAAATTGTTCAAAAAGTATTCAATATTTTCAACGACTTCATTTACTTTTTCTTCAAAATCTAAATCCAATTCTTTACTCAATCCTTCAAGTGGTGCAATTTCGCCCACACCAGTCCTTCCAAAATTGTCACTAATTTCTAGAAGCAAAATTTCTCTTTTTTTGATTTCGCCACGCGAAGTTTTAGCATTAAAAGAAAAATTTAATTGATAAGGTTCTACAAAAGCTTGAAGTTTTTTTTGCATTTTCTAAAAAATTTGAGATAGAAAGAACAAAACAGAAGTTACAAAAATACTAATGGCTAGAGGTTTTAAAAGTTTATCATAATCTTCATTTTTCTTAACCTTAAAAAATGTAATTAAAATAAAAAGCATTGGAAGAAATCCTAAATAGTATAAATAGCTAAAAAGATTCGTCAGATTTTGAGTAAAAACATAACTTCCCCAAAATATGATCCCGAATAGAACTAATAGAAGAAAATATATTTTTGAATTTTCATGACCTAATTTTACCGCTAATGTGATTTTATTATGTTCTTTATCGGCATATAAATCGCGCAGATTATTCAAATGAAGAACTGCCACCGTTAAAAGTCCTAATCCTATTGCTACAAAAAATGAAGCATTATTTATCGTATGTATAAATAAAAATAAACAACCCGTTACTCCCAAAATTCCAAAGAAAATAAAAACCGCTAAATCGCCTAACATTTTATATCCATATGAAATATTTCCACGCGTATAATTATTGGCAGCCCAAATGGATATTAAACCTAAACTAAAGAAAAGTATTTTTTGCCAAATAAAAATATGAGAGATGGTCAACAAAA
>Ga0208595_1000309_pt1 | contig 18980 bp, 20 predicted proteins | sample LakMenEpi28Jun11_FD_150742 | JGI IMG/M metagenome (GOLD analysis project Ga0208595, IMG submission 150742) | Freshwater microbial communities from Lake Mendota, WI - 28JUN2011 deep hole epilimnion (SPAdes) | ecosystem: Environmental > Aquatic > Freshwater > Lake > Epilimnion/Euphotic zone ...
CGTGACGAAACAGGATTCGGCAGCCTTTCCAAAATGGCCATGCTCTTGCAACGCAACCAGATATTGCAGTTGTTTGAGCGTTGGAAGATATGTGCTCATAAATCGGTTCCGTTAATCAATAGAAGACGCATAATCGTTTTTGTTAATATTTATATACATAATTATCGGCAAACTGCATCCTTTGCTGGAAAAATCCACCCGAACGTCTTAGCTTATGAACTATCAACGGGTCCGGCAAAGGCCAGCAGAGTCATGTATGTTTATTTCTAATTTCATCGATTATCTCGACTCGATCAAAGAACGCGACCCCGCGCCGCGTTCACGGTGGGAGATTTTGTTATATCCCGGCGTTTGGGCGGTAGGTTATCACCGCGTCGCGCACTGGTTGTTTTTGGGCCAGATGTTTTTTCTGGCGCGGCTGGTCAATCACTTTGCGCGTTTCCTGACGGGTATCGACATTCACCCTGGTGCGAAAATCGGCAGCAATTTCTTTTTGGATCACGGTTTCAGCGTCATTGGCGAAACGGCGGAAATCGGCGACAATGTCACCATGTATCAAAATGTCACGCTTGGCGGCACCAATCCGACCACGGGAATTGGTGGAAAGCGGCATCCGACCATATTGGATAATGTCATCATCGGTTCGGGCGCGCAGATTCTTGGGCCAATTACCGTTGGCGAACGTGCGCGCATTGGCGCTGCTGCGGTCGTGACAGACGATGTGCCAGCCGGCGCGACCATGATTGGTCAAAAAGCGCGATCGACGCTCGTAAAGGCGGAAACCTACGCACGTGATTTCATGCCCTACGGCACGCCTTGCCGCGAAATGTTCGATCCAGCGACACAAAGCCTTGAGATCATGCAATGCGAGATTGAAAGCCTGCGTAAGAAAGTGGCCGAGTTGATGGCACAGCGTGACGCCGCTTCGAACGTAACACCCGCCAAGCCACGTCCAGCCAAGGGACGCAAGGTCAGTTGAGCGCGGTCATCACGCCCTTTCCCGGGGTTAGCCGCCATAATCAGGTCGGCTTTGACAAAAATGAGCTGACGCAGATATTGAACCTATATGGCCGGATGGTCGCGGCGGGAAACTGGCGCGATTATGCCATTGACTTGGGCCGCGACGCCGCCGTGTTCAGCATGTTCCGCCGCGCGACCGAGCGGCCTGAATATCGCATCGAAAAACGCCCCGCGTTGCGCAACCGCCAAGGCATATGGGCGTTGGTCGGCGAAGGCGGCGCGATCCTGAAACGCGGCCATGACTTGGGACCAGTGCTGGCGCCTGTCGAACGCAAGTTAATGAAACTGGTCGATGCGTAAAAAAGCCCGGCCAAAGACCGGGCTTTATAAGGCACTATTGGGGCGGCTTAGCCCAATGCTTGCAGCGCCTTCATCACCGCGATGGATTGCTCGCCTCCCGATTGCGGCACCGTTTCGCCGGTGCGGTCGATGATCTTGTCCCATGCTGCGGCGAAACCTTCGACATTGCGGTCTTCCTGACGCAACGCGACGCCCGGCGTCATAGTGACATAGGCCGCGTGATAGCCTCCGCCGCCTGCGCCGATGATCATGTTGGTCGGTGCGTCTTCGCTGACCAGATAGAGCGCGGCTGGCACGACATTTTCAGGGGTGAATTGTTCAAACAGGCCTTCTGGGAAAATATCTTCGGTCATGCGTGTGCCAGCGACGGGCGCAAGCGAGTTGACGCGGACATTATATTTCGCGCCTTCCAAATGGAGCGTTTTGGTAAAGCCAGCAAGGCCAAGCTTTGCTGCGCCATAATTGGCTTGGCCGAAATTGCCGTATAGGCCCGTTGACGAGGTGGTCATCAAGATACGGCCATAGGCTTGGTCACGCATTATGTCCCAAACCGCCTTGGTGCAATTGGCCGAACCCATGACATGGACCTGAAGCACCAAATTAAAATCGGGCATGTCCATCTTGGCAAAGCTTTTGTCGCGCAAGATACCGGCATTGTTGATCAATATGTGCACGCCGCCAAAGGCCTCTTTCGCCTTAGCCACCATTTCAACCATTTGGTCATATTCGGTGACGCTGCCGCCATTGGCCATCGCTTCGCCGCCAGCGGCCTTAATCTGTTCGACAACTTGCGCCGCTGCATCGGATGTGCCCGTGCCATCACGCGCGCCGCCCAGATCATTAACCACCACTTTGGCACCGCGCTTGGCCAGCTCAAGCGCATAAGCCTTGCCCAAACCGCCGCCTGCACCCGTCACAATTGCGACTTTGTCTTTAAAACTGATGGTCATTCCCTATCTCCAATATGCATAACGGACAAAGCCGCCAAATTTGCTCGCGTCTTGGCATGGCCAGTCACTTGACGCAAGCGTAAAGCAAGGGTGAAAAAGTTGACGCAAAGAGAGAGTTTAATCCTAAAGGCACAATCACCAAATTGCCGTCCGCACGTCATCAGTGGCCCTGACCCTAGGAAGTCCGAATGAATCCTCGCTGTCTTATTACCGCACTTGCAACGCTCACAGGATTTGGGATTTCCGCGCCCGCCGTGGCGCAGTCGAAGGATGATGCGCAAGCCGCGCCAGATGCTCGCACATCCAAGGCAAAGGACTTGGCCTCAGATTGGCAGCTAAAGCCGCGCTGGCGTATGCAATATGATGTGGCGAGCATCGATGGTCCCGATGGTTTGGCGGGTGTAGGCAATTTTCAAGATATCCGGCGCGCCCGGGTCGGGGTCGATCTGGCCATGCCCTATGGTTTTTCGGCACGGCTTGAAACGGAATTGACCGCTGATCCTATCGAATTGAGCGACGCCTATCTGCAATGGAGCAGCCGACGCTTGAAAGTCATATTGGGCCAACAAAAAGCGCAGTTTCCGCTCGATGAAGAAAATAGCGACCTCGACACCAGCTTTCTGGAGCGCGCCGCGTTTGTCAACGCCTTTGGCTATACAAGGCGCACGGGGATTTCCGGACATTATGTTGCAGGCGATTGGGCGATATCTGGTGGAATCTACACAGACGCCATAGTTGCGCTGAATGACGTGCGCGCCAACAGTGTCTCTGCGGATCTTCGTGCATTTTGGTCGGCGCAATTGGCCAGCACGCGGTTGCATTTCGGCGCTACTTATCGGTGGCGCGATTTGAACGATTTTGGGCTTGCGGCAACGCGCTATAGAAGCCGACCGGCGCTTCGTATTGCCGACACGCGCTACATAGGGACGCCAGAGTTGGCTGTTGAAAAGGAGCAGCGCTTTGGGTTGGAGGCCGCCGCCGTTCAAGGCCGATTCCATTTGGCGTCAGAGGCGCATTGGTTAAAGGCGCAGCGCGACGGGTTGCACGACCCGATTTTTTTCGGCGCTTATGCCGAGATTGGCTTATTCCTGACCAAAGACAGCCGTCCGTTAAAAGGTGGCATGTTTGGCACCATCAAACCGCGCAAACCCATCGGCGGTGGCGGGCTTGGTGCGGTGCAACTGAATATACGCTATGATTATCTCACCCTCAACAGCGGGGCGATCATTGGCGGCACGCAAAATGGATATCTCGCGTCGCTTATCTGGACGCCAGCAGAGAATTTTCGCCTGATGGGGCAATATACCAAGCTGAAATACACCGACGCAGCCATAGCCGTTGCGGGAGATCGGTCCTACAGCGTCAATGTGATTGGCGTGCGCGGCCAGATTTCGTTTTAGACGGCGTCTTGATCGAGCGAATAGCCCGCCGAACGCACGGTCCGGATGATGTCGCTGTCAAAGCCTTCGTTCAAGGCCTTGCGCAGGCGGCGGATATGGACATCCACGGTGCGGATTTCGATGTCGCTGTCATGGCCCCAGACGCTGTCAAGCAAGCGCTCACGCGAAAAAACATGGCCTGGATATTCGAGGAAATGCTTGAGCAGCCGGTACTCGGTCGGCCCCAAAGGCACCTGCTTACCACCGCGTTTCACCTTGTGCGCGACAGTGTCCATTTCTACATCACCGAAGCGCAAGGCTTCGCCAGCCAGGGCTGGGCGCACGCGGCGCAGGACGGCCTTCGCACGGGCAACGAGTTCGCGAGGTGAAAACGGCTTGGTGACATAATCATCGGCACCGATTTCTAGCCCGCGAATGCGGTCATCTTCTTCACCGCGCGCGGTTAGCATGATGATGGGCACATTGGCGGTGTTGTCCGACTTGCGCAATTGGCGGCACACTTCGATGCCGGATAAATTCTCCAGCATCCAATCGAGCAATACCAAATCAGGCGTGCGCTCCTTGGCCATCAACAGCGCCTCTTCACCGTCGCCGGTGTGTTGGACGTCGAATTCCTCACGCTCAAAATGCCAGCGGACCAGCTCGGCAAGCGCACTGTCGTCTTCAACCAATAGCAATTGCGCCTTGGGCATATATCTCTCCGCTTTAAGCGTCGGGCAGGTTTTCACCCGTTTCGGTAAAATAAATCATTTGCGCCACATTGGTGGTGTGATCGCCAATCCGTTCAAGGTTTTTTGCTGTGAACAGCAAATGCGCAACTTCCGTCGCGTTTTCGGGATTTTTGACGACATAAGCGACGAAATCGACGAACAAATCCTTGTTAAGCTGATCCACCACATCGTCGCGAACGGTGACTGCGCGCGCCAGATCGACGTCACGCTTGGCATAAGCGTCCATCGCCGTGCGGATCATTTCGACGACGATTTCGCCCATGCGGCCCAATTGCTCAAGCGCGGAGGACGGTATCTTGCCATTCATCTGCGGCACGCGCTTGGCGATGTTTTTGGCATAATCGCCAATACGTTCAATGACGGCAGACATTTTGAGCGCGGCGATTAGCTCACGCAAATCGTCCGCCATGGGGGCGCGCAATGCGATGGTCCGGACCACCAATCGTTCAACTTCGGTTTCGAGTATGTCGATAATTTTGTCATCGGCGCGGATGGTTGCGGCTGTGTCGCTATCATGCTCACGCAACGCCTTCATCGCCGCAATGACCGCAGCTTCGGCCCGCGCACCCATTTCGGCAATGAGCCCACGGATTTCGTCCATGTCGTCGTCAAATGCAGTGATTGTGTGCTTTGTGCCAGTGCTCATGTTGCAATCTTTCTAACCGTAACGGCCTGTAATATAATCTTTGGTGCGGTCTTCGCGTGGATTGGTAAATATGTCGGACGTTTCGCCAAATTCAATCAAATGGCCCAAATGGAAAAAGGCGGTGCGTTGTGACACGCGCGCGGCTTGCTGCATATTGTGAGTCACGATGATGATAGCATATTTGCCGCGCAGGTCGTGAATTAACTCCTCAATCCGCGCAGTGGCGATTGGGTCAAGCGCGGAGCAAGGTTCATCCATCAGTATGACTTCAGGGTCCACCGCAATGGCGCGGGCAATGCACAGGCGCTGCTGCTGACCGCCGGACAGCGCCGTTCCGCTCTCGCTCAGGCGATCCTTGACCTCGGCCCACAATCCAGCGCGGGTGAGTGACGTCTCGACGATTTGATCCAACTCGGCCTTGCCGCTGGCGAGACCGTGGATACGCGGTCCGTAAGCGACATTGTCGTAAATCGATTTCGGGAATGGATTTGGCTTTTGAAACACCATTCCGACGCGCGCCCGCAATTGCACGACATCCATGCCAGACGCATAAATGTCTTCCCCGTCGAGCAGTATCTGGCCTTCGACGCGGGCCCCTGCGACGGTGTCGTTCATCCGGTTCAACGACCGCAGAAATGTCGACTTTCCGCAGCCAGACGGACCGATAAACGCAGTCACATTCTCACGATCAACGTCGATCGAAACGTCGTTAATGGCTTGCTTGTCGCCATAATATACATTCACATTGCGTGTGGATATTTTGGCTATTCCGGGGGTTACGCCCACATTGAAGTCCTTTGTTTTCATAGGTCACCAACGCGTTTCGAAACGGTTGCGAAGATAGATGGCAAGGGCGTTCATGCCCAACAAGAATATCAGCAAAACAATGATTGCGGCACTGGTTTTTTCAACAAAGCCCTGATTAACCTCGTCCGACCAAAGATAGATTTGCACAGGCAATGCGGTTGTCGCGTCGGTGAAACCTTCGGGCGCAGCCGGAATGAAGGCGCGCATGCCGATCATCAACAATGGTGCCGTTTCACCCAAAGCGCGCGCCATGCCGATAATAGTGCCCGTTAATATGCCCGGAAGGGCAAGCGGGAGTACATGGTGGAACACGACTTGCACGGGCGAGGCACCAATGCCCAATGCCGCCTCACGGATCGACGGCGGCACGGATTTGACAGCATTGCGGCCCGCAATGACGATGACTGGCATAGTCATCAGCGCAAGCGTTAAACCGCCGACCAATGCAGACGACCGCGGCATTCCGAACAGGCTCAGGAAAACCGCCAGACCCAGCAGACCAAAGATGATGGAAGGCACGGCCGCCAAATTGTTGATCGACACTTCAATCATGTCGGTCAGCTTATTCTTTGCGGCATATTCCTCAAGATATAACGCGGCCAATACGCCGACCGGGAAGGCAAGCATCAGGGTAATCGCCATGGTCATCAGCGATCCCTTGAACGCTGCCCAGATGCCAACCGCCGATGGGTCAGTGGCGTCTGCACCGGTCAGGAACGTCCAGTTAAAGCCTGTCCGCAACGCGTCTTTTTGCGCCAGAGCGGATACTGTCTGTTCGGCTGCCGGCTCACCATCGCGCTTGAACGCAACATCCAATCGCGAATCCACTGGCAACCAAAGCTGCTGCTTTGAGGTGACAAGGCCGGGATTATCAATCAGCATCTGCCGCACATTGCCTGCTGCGCCCGTTGTCAAAAGGCCCTCGCTTATATCCCCATATTGTTGGGCAACGGCCAGTTCAACAATGCCGGGAACATCCATAGAATTCAGCGCGGCATCTGCGTTGGTGCCGCTGATTGAGGCCGCTGTTGTGCCGGACGTTAACGCGGGAAAGTCAAAATCGACCGCAATTTCTGTGCGCTGAAAACCACGCAAGCCTTGGCCCAGCATCGTGAACAGCAAAAAGGCGAGGAACACAGTCGACAAGCCAATAGCCAGAAAGCCCATCGCCTTAAACCGACGCTCGGCCGCATAGCGCCGCGCAATGCGCTTTTGCATGATCTGCCCGTTCCAGTCGGTGGGCGTCGGATCCATCATGGCTTCACTCATATGCTTCCCGATATTTTTTCACGACGCGCAATGCGACATAATTCAGGAAGAATGTCGTCACGAACAACGCAAGGCCAAGCGCAAATGCAGCAAGCGTGTGCGGGCTTCCGAAATCTTGGTCACCGGTCAAGAGCGCGACAATCTGAACGGTGACGGTGGTGATGGTCGCAAATGGGTTGGCGGTGAGGCTGGCGGTGTAACCCGCCGCCATGACGACGATCATGGTTTCGCCAATCGCGCGGCTGACGGCCAGCAAGACGCCGCCTACGACGCCGGGCAAGGCGGCAGGCAGCAACACTTGCTTGATAGTCTCGCTCTTGGTGGCGCCCATCGCAAGGCTGCCGTCGCGCATGGCGCTGGGCACGGCGGCGATGCTGTCATCGGACATTGACGACACCAATGGAATAATCATGACGCCCATGACGATGCCGGCGGCTAAGGCATTGTCGGACGCCGCATTGCTGACGCCCAGCATGACTGCAAAGTCACGCACCGCGGGTGCCACCGTTAATGCGGCGAAATATCCATAGACCACAGTCGGAACACCCGCCAGAATTTCGAGTATTGGCTTCATCCATTTACGCACTGTCGCGGACGCATATTGCGTCAAGAAAATCGCGCTCATCAAGCCCAGCGGAATGGCGACAATCATGGCGATGATCGCGCCAATGAAAATCGTGCCCCAGAATAACGGAATCGCGCCATAACCATTGTCGGCCCCTGGCGTCACAACCGATTTTGGGTTCCATTCCGTGCCAAACAGAAATTCAAATGGCGATACCATTGAGAAGAAACGCCATGATTCAAAAATCAGCGAGGCAAAAATCCCCAGCGTTGTCAGAATTGCAATCAATGATGCGACCAGCAACCCGAACATGACAACGCGTTCGACCTTGCTGCGGGCGCGGAAGTCAGGCTTTATGCGGGTGAATGCAAACGCGCCGCCTGCGAAGAGCAGCAATAATGTCGCGGCCACGCCAATCCATTTATAGTAAGCCAATGCGCCTTTGTACAAAGGCACGAGCCTTTCGCTCTCACCCTGAAAGGCAGTGACTTGGAAACCTTGCGCAATCGCCCGCGCTTCCGACAGGATCGCGGCGCGCGCGAAGCCTTCTTGTGGCAGGTCGGCCGCCGCAGGTGCCGACAGCACCATGTTGGTGACCAATGACGGGGAAATCGATTGCCAGATGAACATGAAGGCAAGTGCAGGCGCAATGGCGCATATCGCAACGAACCAGCCATGATAATAAGGTAGGCTGTTGACGGTGCCCCGAGGCCCGCCCTTTGCGCTGCGCACAAACGCAGCCGCGCGCGCGCGCCCGGCGATCCAGCCAATAAGGCCGAGACCAAGGACAAGGAAAAGCAATGCCGTCCCAGTCATAAACCTAACCACGCTCCTTTGGACCAGATGATTCGAAACCTTTTATATACAGCGCTTCGATACAGAGAAGGCCTGGATCAAACGAAAGATTCGATCCAGGCCCATAGACGCCATCATTGTTGCACTTTTATTTCAAATCCGCGCCCGTCATTGCGGTCAGGCCGTTCGCAGAGTCGCTGGCCGTCTTATAGTCGGCATCGCTTGACGCAATCATACCCAATTTTGTTAGGTAACCGCCGGTTACGCCGCCCTTCAGGAATTCGAGGACAAAATCTTTAATGCCCGGAATTTTATCGACATGCGCTTTCTTGACATAGATAAACATCTTGCGCGCGCCGGGGTAGCTGCCATCTGAAATCGTGGCGATGGTTGGGCTCACACCATTCATAGTGATGCCATGCACTTTGGATGCATTTTCTTCCATATAGCTATAGCCGAAGATGCCGACCATGTTCGGGTTGGAGCTGAGCTTCTGTACGATCAGATTGTCGTTTTCGCCTTGCTCTTTGAACGCGCCATCGGTGCGCACTTCGGTACAAATCGCCTTGTATTTGTCTTCGTCGCTATCTTTCAACGCCTTTGTCGCGGCATCAGTCTTGCAACCAGATTCCATGATCAGTTCATGGAATGAATCGCGCGTGCCAGAGGTCGTTGGCGGGCCATAGACCGAAATAGGCAATTTGGGCAGCGACGGGTTCACGTCGGACCAAAGCTTGGCCGTTTGTGGCTTGCCAAATGGGTTGGCGGCAAGTGCCTTGTAAACATCGGCGGTGGACAATGCGAACTTCACGCCCTTGTTCGACTGCGCAAGCGCAAGGCCATCAATGCCAACCTGAACTTCGATAACGTCCTTCACGCCATTTTTCTGACAGTTATCAAATTCGGTTTTTTTCATGCGACGCGATGCATTCACGATATCGGGCGTATCTGCGCCGACACCCTTGCAGAACTGCTCAATCCCGCCGCCCGTTCCGGTCGATTCAAGCACGGGCGATTTGCGAGATGCGTCTGCCTTTGCAAATGCCTCTGATGCGGCCTTGGCAAAGGGGAACACCGTCGATGAACCCACTATGCGGATTTCCTGACGCGAGCCACCCGCAGCGCCCCCGGTGCTGGCTTGGTCATTACACGCCGAAAGCGCGAGTGCACTTACGGCAATGAGCGAAATTTTTTTCAACATATTGGCTGTCCCCATATTGGATTTGACGCAGTTCGAACCGCAATTGACCGCATCCTAGACGGTCCAGATGGCTGATAAATGACTCTTGTGTTACATTATTATGACGGCCCAGTGGGTACGACGGGTAGCAGTACCGCAACGGTCGTGCCTTTTCCTACGGTGCTGCGGATTTCTAGATGGCCGCGATGCCGATCAACGATATGTTTGACGAGGCTTAAGCCTAAGCCAGTTCCGCCAACCAAGCGGCTGCGTCCTGAATCCACACGATAAAATCGTTCGGTTAGGCGCGGCAAATGTTCAGGGGCAATGCCTTCGCCCACATCCGTTACCGAAAAACTGATCATCGCGCCGGATCGTGAATGCCCCAGCAAAACCGTCACGGGTGTTCCAGTGCGACCATATTTGAGTGCATTGTTCAATATGTTGCTCGCCAACTGCCGCAATTGCCCGGCGTCGCCCATGACAGGTGGCAGACCCGCCGTCACATCAACCACGATATCTGTGCCGCGGTCCTTTTGGCTGTTGCGTAACTGATCAACGGTTTCCCTAACGATGTCGGAAAAATCGACTGGCGTTTGTGGTGGGTCATATTTTTCGGCCTCAATCCGGCTCAACGACATCAGGTCACGGACAAGCGCCTGCATCCGGTCGGTTTCCGTGGCCATGATGCCCAGAAACCGGCTGCGCGTGGCGACGTCATCACCCGCTGCGGGATCAGCCAGCGTTTCAATAAAGCCCTTGATAGCGGCCAGCGGTGTCAACAATTCGTGGCTTGCATTGGCGACAAAATCGACGCGCATTTTTTCGGCGGCCTGTGTTCCGCTGCGGTCGGCCAAATGCACGATTTTCTGCGATGGACCCATGGTCTGAATCCGCATGTCCCATAATTGGTTTTTTTGGCCAATGCCTGCCAACCGAATCGGGTGCCCGCTGTGCTCCGCATCTGGGTCGGACAGCCGTTCAATCGCGCCAGCGTGACGGAATGCCATCCGCACATTTTGTCCAACAATATTTGTGCCAAGCAAACGCAGCGCGACTTGGTTGGCAGCAGTGACGCGGGCATTTTCGACCATCAATATGGCATCGGCCGACGCATCAATAAACGCCTGCAATTGTGGATGCGAGGTGATGGCTGTGCCATCAATGCTATTGCTATCAGATATGGCTGGTTCGGCAGGTATCTCTTCGCGATCATGTGGATCGGCAACGACGAACAATGCAACCAACATGGATACAAATATGACGAGAACGCGTTCGGCCGTTCCTTCCATTTGGGCAGCGAACATTGCGCCGACAAATGCCAGCGCAAATGCGACCAGAATCCGGGGAGACAACCAACTGTTCACTTTGTACCCTGCTGCAATGCCTGTGAGATCGCCCCACATATAGACACAGCGAATTGGCGCAAGCAACGGCGAAGAGAAAATCGGCTCGGCGTGCTCTGCGCCTCTGCGTGAACTAATTTGATCCCATGCCTTTGAGGCAATCAAGCAATTCGTCAAAATGACCAATGATTGCGTCTGCGCCCATGTCCTCGACCGGCCCATGCAAAAACCCGAAACTGACGGCCACGCTTGGGACGCTGGCATTCTTGGCCGCCATTATATCGTAAATGGAATCGCCGATATAGGCCGCCCTTCCACCGCCACAAAGTTTGATCATTTCAAAGATCGGTGCGCCCGAAGGTTTGGCATTTTCCTTGCCCAAAGTATCTGCGCCCAAAATGCACCCCATGCGGTGTGCCAGGTTCAGGTCAGTGAGCAATTTCACCGCAAGGCTCTCAAACTTGTTGGTCACCACGGCATAACGCACACCCATTTCGTCAAGTGCATCCAGCACCGCCAACGCGCCATCGAACGGGCGGCTATGCACCGACACATTCGCTTCATAATATCCGAGCATCTGGCGATAGAGCGGTTTGAAATCGCCATCCGGAATGCCGCCTGTTGCCCCAAGTCCTTGTTGCAACATCCGCTTCGCACCACCGCCGATATGCTGCTTCACCGTTTCTGGCGATAGCAGCGGCCTGCTTACGCTATCCAACACATGATTGACCGCAGCGGTCAGATCGCCGCTGGTGTCCACCAAAGTGCCATCAAGATCAAAACCAATGATGTCGAAAGGAAAATCCAAACCCAAACTCCCTCATTATTCGTTTGTGTCGCCTGTCATTGAAGTGTTGCTCTGGAAACCGCAACAATTTGCTGGCATGAGAATATATATGACTGAATTAGCCGCCATCATTCTCGCCGCGGGCAAAGGCACGCGCATGAAATCCGACCTGCACAAGGTGCTGCATCCCATTGCCGGTCGGCCAATGCTGATGCACTTAATGGCCTCCGTCGATGCCTTACGCCCGACCAAAAAGATTGTGGTGGTCGGCAGCGGCAAGGAACAACTGGAGGCCGCTCTGGCGGGCGCAGCACAGCTTGCGGTGCAAGAGCCCCAATTTGGCACTGGCCATGCCGTGCAGCAAGCACAGGCCGCTCTGGAGGGGTTTGAGGGCGATGTCCTTATCCTTTATGGCGATGTGCCCTTCGTGCCGACGGCCACGATGCAAGCCATGGTTGACCGGCTTAACGCACCTGATGCGCCGGCGGTGGTCGTGTTGGCGTTCGCGCCAGAAGATCCAACCGGCTATGGCCGCGTCATCGTCGAAGATGGCCGCATCATCAAAATGGTCGAGCAAAAGGACGCAACCGAGGCGGAAAAAGCGGTGAGGCTGTCCAATTCCGGCCTGATGGCGGTGAAAGCACGCGACCTGTTCCCGCTTCTGAATCGCGTCACCGACGATAATGTGCAAAAGGAATTTTATCTTACCGATATCGTCAACATAGCCAGCGAAGGCGGGCGGATTTGCGTGGCTGTCACGACCGAACCCTACAAGGTCGCTGGCATCAACAGCCGCGCGCAATTGGCCGAGATGGAGCAAGCGTGGCAACAGCGCCGCCGGGCGCAGGCAATGGATGATGGTGCAACTTTAATTGCGCCGGAAACCGTCTGGTTTGCGTGGGATACGCAGCTTGGCCGCGATGTCCTGATCGAACCCAATGTCTTTTTTGGCCCCGGCGTTAGCATATCTGACCACGTAAAAATCCGCGCAAACAGCCATATTGAAGGCGCTATCATCGGCAGTGGCTGCGAAGTCGGCCCCTTTGCGCGGCTCCGGCCCGGAACGGTTTTGGAGGAAAAGGCAAAGATCGGCAATTTCGTCGAAACCAAAAAAGCCCATCTGGGCAAGGGCGCAAAGGCCAATCACCTGACCTATTTGGGCGACGCGATAATTGGCGCAGGCGCGAACATCGGCGCTGGCACGATCACCTGCAATTATGACGGCTATTTCAAATATCAAACGGTGATTGGGGAAGGCGCGTTCATCGGGAGCAACAGTGCGCTCATCGCTCCGGTGAAAATCGGACGAGATGCGATTGTGGCCGCAGGCAGCGCGGTATCCCGCGACGTAGCCGACGGCGAACTCCGCATGGTCCGCGCCGAACAATTGGTAAAGCCCGGCTGGGCGGATCGGTTCCGTGACGCGATGCGGAAGAAGAAGGAGGGGAAGTGAGAAATGACCGTATTCAAAAGCCTGTTTAGCTTCATAGTTCTTTGGCTTGCCGTTGTTCCGGCTGCGTTTTCACAGTCAGGAATGACCGTGGTGGTTGATAACATCGAACTGGCGAACATGTTTGCCGAGGATCAAGCTATCCGACACGAAATTGATGAGCGTGGCGGTTGGGTGAAAGTTAAGGACGACAAAGCCTTTTTAGTCCGGTGGCAAGCCGAGGATGCGGAGCGATTGGCGCGCGCGCAAAAGCTTCTTGCAGCAGGGGCACTTAAATCAGGCCTGGATTTCTATCGAGCAGCTTTCATCTTTCAGCACGGCCAACGCCCAGAGGATTATCTAAAAGCACATCATTTGGCGGTAATTGCAGTTTCGAAGGGATATGACGCCCGCTGGATTTCGGCAGCGACACTTGACCGGTATTTGCTGGCGACAGGTAAAAACCAAATTTACGGCACGCAATTTCGATCAAATGAACGGGATGAAGATGTGCGTGAACCGGTAGATTTAGGAATTGTCAGCGATGCTGAACGTACGGAATTAAAAGTTCCTGCGCTGGCGGATGAAGAGTGATCAGCCTTGACATGATATCATGATATGATATCATTATATCATGACTCGCATCCTCGCCGATCTGCCTGATGAAGACATCAAATGGCTCGACCAACTTGCCGCCGAGCAGGGCAAGTCGCGTGCCTCAATACTGCGCGAGGCTGTGTCGGCCTATCGCGCAGAAGCGCCTACGCCCGGCAATACCGATTGGCTGGAGGCTGGCTTTGGTTTGTGGGCCAAATATGGTTTTACCGAGGACGGCATGGATTATCAGAACCGGCTTCGCGATGAATGGGTGCGCGAATGGGATACTGACTATGATCCTGCGAAACATGGTACTCTGACGGATGAGAAAGACGTCGCTGCGTGAGCGACATCTATTTTGACACCAATATCATTATCGATGCATTGGCAAGGAGACCGCAAGCCCTCGCCGAGCTTCGCCGTGCCAAGCGGCAATGGATCAGCCGTATGACCTGGATTGAGGTTCTCGCTGGTATGCCGGTACTAGCGCGCGCGGAAACCGAGGCGTATTTGCAAAATTATTCCATACGCGAACTATCACCAGAAATCGCCCGACGCGCTGCCGATCTTCGGTTCAATAAGCGTTCGCTCAAATTGCCCGACGCTGTGATCTTCGCTTCGGCGCAGGAACATGGCGCAATTTTGGTAACGCGCAATGTCAAAGACTTTCCTGCGAACATGCCAGGCATTCGCGTCCCTTATATAACGCCAGACAAGGTATAGAATTTATGTGCGGCATTATCGGTATTGTTGGCAAATCGGCTGTCTCTGACCGGCTGGTCGATGGGCTGAAGCGGATGGAATATCGGGGCTATGACAGCGCCGGTGTCTGCACGGTGTTTGACGGTCAACTCATCCGCCGCCGTGCGGAGGGCAAGCTGGCCAACCTCGTCAACGTTCTAAAAACCGATGATGCTGCGGGTAACATAGGCATCGCCCACACCCGTTGGGCCACGCATGGCGCGCCAACCACAAGCAACGCGCACCCGCATGCGACGGGCGAAGTGGCTTTGGTCCACAATGGCATCATCGAAAACTTCAAACAGCTCCGCGATGAACTGACGGCGCGCGGCCGGACGTTCGAAAGCGAAACCGATACCGAAGTTGTGGCGCATCTGGTTTCGGAGCAGGTCGAGGCTGGCCATTCGCCCGCCGATGCGGTGAAGGCTGTGCTTCCGCGTTTGCGCGGAGCCTTTGCGCTGGCGATTGCGTTTCGCCAATTTCCCGATTTCCTGATTGGCGCGCGGCTCGGAAGCCCGCTGGTTGTCGGCTATGGCGATGGCGAAACCTATTTGGGTTCGGACGCGCTGGCGCTTGCGCCACTGACACAGAAAATTGCCTATCTGGAGGAAGGCGACTGGGTGATTGTCGCACGCGACGGCGCGCAGATTTTCGACAAGGACAATCATCCGGTGGAGCGCGCGATTACCACCTCCGGCGTGTCGGCGGCGCAGATCGAAAAGGGCAATTACCGCCATTATATGCAGAAAGAGATTTTTGAGCAGCCGACCGTGGTCGCGCAAACACTCTCCAGCTATATCCGCCCGTTGGAGCAAACCGTTGCCCTGCCGCAGATGGATTTTGATCTTGCCGGAGTTAAACGCATTACCATCGTTGCCTGCGGCACATCTTATTACGCTGGCATGGTAGCCAAATATTGGTTCGAAACCTTCGCCCGCGTGCCCGTCGATATCGATGTCGCGTCGGAATTCCGGTACCGCGACCCCGTGTTGGAGGAAGGCGGCCTTGCGCTGTTTATATCCCAATCGGGGGAGACTGCAGATACGCTGGCGGCGTTGCGCCATTGCAAGGAAAATGGCCAGACTATCGCAGTCGTCGTCAACGTGCCGACATCGAGCATGGCGCGTGAGGCGGACCTGTTGCTGCCCACACATGCCGGTCCCGAAATCGGTGTTGCCTCTACCAAGGCGTTTACCTGCCAGCTTGCGGTGCTGGCTGCGCTGGCCGCGCATCTGGCGCTGGTGAAGGGTAAGTTGAGCGCGGAGGAAGAACGCGAGATTGTGCGCCATCTTATTGAGGCTCCAGCCGCCCTGAACGCCGCGTTGGCGCATGATGAAGATATTGCTGCCATGGCGCATTTGATCGCGCCTGCACGTGACGTGCTCTACCTTGGCCGTGGCCCGGATTATCCGTTGGCGATGGAAGGCGCGTTGAAGCTGAAGGAAATCAGCTACATTCATGCGGAGGGATATGCCTCAGGCGAGATGAAGCATGGGCCAATCGCGTTAATCGACGAAGCCGTGCCGGTCATCGTTCTTGCGCCATCAGGCCCGCTGTTTGAAAAAACCGTGAGCAATATGCAAGAGGTCCGCGCCCGTGGCGGCAAGGTTGTGTTGATATCCGACGCCGAAGGCATCGCCGAAGCCGGCGAAGGTTGCCTTGCCACCATCGAAATGCCAACCGTCCATCCGCTGATTGCGCCGTTGGTCTATGCCGTGCCCGTTCAATTGCTTGCATATCATGTCGCCTGCGCCAAGGGCACGGACGTGGACCAGCCACGCAATTTGGCCAAGTCGGTGACGGTGGAGTGATTTTGCGCAAAAGTCGTTGAAAGCGTGTCGGCAATTCGCCATCAGTTGAATTGTCTGGAGGTTGGACAAATTGCGGTTTTTTGCGCGCTTTAAACGCTATTTCAGTCGGCAAAAGTTGCTGCCACCGCCGCCGCGCGAGACAGCGCCGGCTGCACCATGGCCACCCGCGCCTGTTGCAGCCACTGCGCGCAATGCCTTTCAATCTGCCGTGTCACCAGAGCCTGCTTGGCTAAAATATCCAGTCACGCCGCCCAAGGGGCACATCATTGTTTTTGCCAATGAAAAAGGCGGCGTGGGTAAATCTATGTCTGCGTTTCACACCTGCATTGCGCTTTGCAATGCGGGTGAAAGCGTGGCGGCGCTTGATGTCGACTTGCGGCAGTTGACGCTCCACCGCGCTTTGTGGGCGCGGTTGGAAAGCGCGACGGAATATGGGGTGAAGCTGCCCGGACCAGAGCAAATCATGCTCGCACAACAAAATGAGAGCGAGCTTGAAGAAAAGCTGCGCATGGCGCGGATCCGGCACAGTTTCATCATCATTGATGTTGGCGGCCATGATTCGCCAATCGCGCGGCGGGCGATTTTCATGGCGGATACAATTGTAACGCCCGTAAATGATAGTTTCATTGACCTCGATATGCTTGGCCGTATTGACCCGCGCAGCGGGGAGTTCAAAACGCTCGGCAATTTCGCGCGATTGGTCGAGCATTTGAAGGAGCCGGGCCTTGCCATACGACCCAAGCCGCTGGATTGGGTGGTGATGCAGAACCGGTCCCGAAGTCTTGGCACGAAAAACGAGATTAAGGTGCGCGAGGCGCTGGAAAAGATCGCGCCGGTTGCTGGCTTTCGCCTTGTACCGGGTTTGCGCGAGCGTGTGACCTATCGCGAACTGTTTCCGCAAGGGTTGACCCTGTTTGACCTGGAAATGCTTCCCCAATTGGGCCGAATGCAACCACAGGCACGTGAAGAAATCTGGGCGATGTTGCGTGCGCTGAGGCTCCCAAGCGAGGCGCTTAATCGGGCTATTGAATAGGCGCGTAAATATTTAGGGTCAGGACCACTTAAATCCATCTTCGGATTTGACCCTAGCATGCTGATAAAGCGTGAGTTGCAAAAATGTAAACCGGGCTTCTTCTGATTTTGCATTGCCTAACGTGCCCCTATGCTCGTTAAGAGGTATCAGAAACATCGGAACATGCTCATGTCTCACTATAGCGATATTCAATCTACCCATTGCAAGGCACTCGGATTTTCGGACTGGTTCGCCTTGCGGATCACCAAGACCCTGCGCTGGGGCGCAGATACTTTTTTTGCCAAACGATACGGCAATCGCGCGATAGTTTTAGAGACCGTCGCTGCTGTGCCCGGCATGGTTGGTGCAACGCTATCCCATTTACGGGCGCTTCGGCTGATGCAGGACGACCGGGGCTGGATCCGCACATTGATGGACGAAGCGGAAAATGAGCGGATGCATCTGATGACCTTCATCGAGATCGCGCAGCCATCTTGGTTTGAACGGATTGTCATCCTGTCCGTACAATGGGTCTTCTATATTTTCTTTTTCTTCCTCTATCTGATTTCCAGCAAGACGGCGCACCGGCTTGTTGGCTATTTCGAAGAAGAGGCCGTGCTGAGCTATACCCTATATCTCGCGGAAATTGACGAGGGGCGTCACCCCAACCCGCCCGCGCCCGCGGTTGCGCTGCGTTATTGGAACTTGCCTGAGGGCACGACGTTGCGCGATGTGATCCTGATCATCCGAGCGGATGAGGCCCACCACCGTGACACCAACCATTATATGGCCAATGCGCTATCGGGTCGTGATGCTGACCATGAGGCGATAACAGCATGCCCACCGCATGTGTCGCTTGACGCTGGATTGCTGTAACGGTTCGGGGTTGTTCATGACCCAAGCGGCGTTATGGGTGGGCGTATGAGTATGTCCGCCAAAATGATCATCATTTTTATCCTATTGTGGATGGCGGTGCATTTGTTGCTCTATGGATATTTGAAACGCCGGATCGCCGCTGCCAAGCAGGCGCACGATGAAAAATGTCAAATGCTAAAGCGGCTCGACCAATAGCGGCAGGCCATCCTTTGGACGGAGCGTGACATTGCCGGTCGGCATTGGCTTCAGTCCTTCTGGTAGCACAAAACGCCGTGCCGCAAGCCAATGCGCCAAAATCACCAGAGCTTCGGTAACCGCAAACCTTGCGCCGACGCAGACACGCGGGCCGACGCCAAACGGTATATATTGGAAGCGGTGCAGTTTGGCTTTGTTAAGCGGGGTGAATCGCGTGTGATCGAACTGATCCGGGCTGTTCCACAATTGCCGGTGACGGTGCACGAGCCAGGGATAAACCAAAACAAGTTCGCCCTTGCGGATTCGGACATCGCCGATAGCGTCATCTGCCACCGCCTCGCGAATGATTTGCACTACAGAAGGATAAAGTCGCATCGTTTCATCGAGAATTTGACGCAAAAACGGGAGACGGCCTGAAAGCGACGCAATGTCGTTTTGCGACAGTGCCGCTATCGCTTCGGCGCGGGCTTCTTCCTGTAACTCGGGTTGCGCGGCGAGCAAATAGATCGCCCAGCTTAAAGTC
>Ga0208595_1000314_pt1 | contig 18883 bp, 14 predicted proteins | sample LakMenEpi28Jun11_FD_150742 | JGI IMG/M metagenome (GOLD analysis project Ga0208595, IMG submission 150742) | Freshwater microbial communities from Lake Mendota, WI - 28JUN2011 deep hole epilimnion (SPAdes) | ecosystem: Environmental > Aquatic > Freshwater > Lake > Epilimnion/Euphotic zone ...
ATTGGCCCGCATGAAAAATTCGCGGTCAATAAACCATCCAGCTATCCGGTTTTTCCAACCGGACATTCTGATTTTTAGCGACACGACCCACCCCGTTATTTTGTACCAGGTCGCCTAGCAGAGGTGATGGGCCACGGCGAATCACGGAAAGCCTAACCGTGACGAGTCGGTTGAGTCGTGCGATGAACTGTGGAAAACCCCCTCAAACGCGCCTCCTTTTATGTCCGAATCGACATTCATTATTCACAATAAGGGCGTAAAAATACGTAAATTCAAACATATATAGTCGATTCGCATGTGTTCCATATGCGATGAACGCGAAATGGGGACGATCACTTTCCCTTTTGGCACCATTTCTCTAATAGTATCAGGCAATGACAGGCAGCAATATTTTGATAGCCGATCTCACGGCCAAGGCGCGCACTGCGGCGCGGCATTTGGCTGGCGTCGATGATGCGGCGAAGACGGCTGCGTTAACGCGCGCGGCGCAGGCATTGCGTGATGGCATGGCGGATATCCTCGCGGCCAATGCCAAAGATGTCGATGCTGCGGTGGCGGCTGGTATTTCGCCCGCGATGCTGGACCGGCTGAAGCTGGATGAAGCCCGCGTCGCGTCGATGGCGTCTGCGGTCGAAGTGGTCGCAACGCTGGCAGACCCGGTGGGGCAAATCATCGATACCCGCGCTCGTCCCAATGGCCTATTGATGGAGCGCGTCCGCGTGCCGGTCGGCGTGTTGGGCATCATTTATGAAAGTCGGCCCAATGTGACCGCCGATGCGGGTGCTTTGGGGCTGCGGTCGGGTAATGCCGTTATCCTGCGCGGCGGTAGCGAGGCGGTATACAGCAACCGCGCCATTCATGCAGCGATGGTGCAGGGCATTACGCAAGCTGGCTTGCCCGCAGATGTTATTCAGCTTGTTCCAACGCAGGATCGTGCGGTGGTCGGTGACATGCTGCGCGCACAAGGGGCGATTGACATGATCATCCCGCGTGGCGGAAAATCGCTTGTGGCGCGCGTTCAGGACGAAGCCCGCGTGCCCGTGCTCGCGCATCTCGACGGTATCTGCCATAGCTATGTGCATAAGGACGCCGATCCCGACATGGCGCAAGCGATTGTGGTCAACGCCAAAATGCGGCGGACGGGCATTTGCGGTGCGACCGAGACGGTGCTGATTGATCAGGATTATCCCGCGCCTGCCGCGTTGATTACCGCGCTCATTGACGCAGGTTGCGAAGTGCGGGCGGACGATGTGCTGATGGAGCTGGATGCGCGGACCGTCTCTGCCGATGCGCAGGATTGGGATACCGAATATCTCGACTCGGTCATTTCGGCCTGCGTCGTTTCCGGCCTTGATGCAGCCATGGACCATATTGCCCGCCATGGGTCGCACCATACCGACGCGATCATTACGCAAAATGCCGTCGCCGCTGCCCGTTTCTTGGCAGAGGTCGACAGCGCGATTGTCATGCACAACGCCTCCACCCAATTTGCCGATGGCGGCGAATTTGGCTTGGGCGCAGAGATCGGCATCGCTACGGGCCGCCTGCATGCCCGTGGCCCGGTCGCGCTGGAGGGGCTGACAACGTATAAATGGATCGTGCGCGGGCAGGGCCAGACCCGCCCTTGAAAAGAGTCCCGCCATTAAAAACTGTTGGCCTCATGGGTGGATCGTTCAATCCCGCGCATAAAGGGCATCGCGCGATCAGCCTGTTCGCGATGGATTCGCTTGGCCTTGATGAATATTATTGGATGGTGTCCCCGGGCAACCCGTTAAAGCCAAAATCGGACATGGCCCCATTGCCCGCGCGCATGGCATCGGCAAAGGCGCAAGCCCGCCGCACCCCGATTAAGGTCACCGCCATCGAACGCGACCTTGGCACCGTCTACACCGCAGAAACCCTTACAAAACTGGTCGCACGTTATCCGAAAACCCGGTTCATCTGGATCATGGGGGCGGACAATTTGATGCAATTTCAACATTGGCGGCGGTGGCGCGATATAGCGCGGTTGATGCCGATTGCAGTTATCGCCAGACCCGGCTATAAGGAGCGCGTCGTTGCGGGTCCCGTAATGGCCTGGTTCAGACGGTTTGTCCGGCGTCCGGAACAGCGTCATCACTGGACGAAATGGAGTACGCCAGCGCTTGTCTTTTTGCGCTTTCGTCCAGATCCGCGTTCGGCCACCGCTCTTCGGCGTGCCGACCCATATTGGTTTCACCGATATAAGGAACTTGGAACGCGTGACGGCGTTACCCGAAATATTGTGCTTTAAGGAGCCATCTTGATCGACACTGCTTCCGTTCCTGCGCCGACCGCAAAGTCCAAGGAACCCACATTGACCCCCGACGCGCTGCACGCGCTGATTCTCCAATCGCTCGACGATGATCAGGCGCAAGAGGTGGTCACCATCCCGCTTGAAGGGAAAAGCAACATTGCCGACCATATGGTCGTCGCATCTGGCCGTTCGTCGCGCCAAGTCGCGTCGATGGCGCAGAAACTTGCCGAGCGTATCAAAAAGGCCGGTCGTCATGCCCGCATTGAAGGTCTGCCATCGGCGGACTGGGTGCTGATTGATGCCGAAGATGTCATTGTGCATCTGTTCCGCCCCGAAGTCCGCAGTTTCTATAATCTGGAACGCATGTGGGCCTTTGGCGACGCGCCCGAAGTCGCGTCGCAATAAGACCGATTGCCCGCGCCGATGGCGATGCGCCTGCACATCATCGCGCGCGGCAAGATTGGCCGTTCCCCCGAATCGGAACTGGTCGACCGGTATCTGAAACGGATTAGCTGGCCCACCAAGCATAGCGAACTGCCTGACACTCCTGATAAGGGACGCGGCGGGGAGCTTCCGGCGTCCGATGCCCCCTACAAAACCATCATTTTGGATGAAAAGGGCGCGCAGCTAAGCTCGGTTGAACTGGCGGGATTGTTGGAACGCTGGCGCGACGATGGCGTGCGCGAAGTGCGCTTTCTCATTGGTGCAGCCGACGGCTTTGATGATGCGGCGCGTGCCAGCGCAGACAGACTCATCGCTTTTGGCAAGGCAACCTGGCCGCATTTAATGGCGCGCGCGATGCTCGCCGAACAATTGTTTCGCGCAACATCGATTATTGCCAACCACCCTTATCATCGTGAGGGGTAAGGGGCATAGCTGTTGTAAAGCTGCTTTCACACAAGGTTAAGGCAGGATATACGAAGACGACATGATGAAATGGAAATTGTCTATGAAGCACCGTTTGCTGCCCTCCACCCTTGCCATTGTCGTGGCAATCGCCGTGCCCGGCACGATGCTCGTTGCGCAAAATATGCAGCAACAACAATATCAGGCGCAGCAGATTGAGGATCTCGACGAATTCCTTGCTGTCTATCGCAAGGTCAAATCCAGCTATGTCGACAAGGTCGACGACAAAAAATTGATGGAAGGCGCAATTCAGGGGATGTTGTCCAGCCTTGATCCGCATAGCGGCTTTCTGGATCGCTCCGACTTCAATTCGCTGCGGACGCAAATTGATGGCGAATATGGCGGCCTTGGGCTTTCCGTAACGCTTGAGGATGAAGCGGTAAAAGTGATTGCGCCGACCAAGGACACGCCCGCCGACAAGGCAGGCATTAAGTCCGGCGATTTCATCACCCATCTGGACGGCAGGTTGATTGTGGGTGGCACCTTGGATGAAGCGGTGGAGGCCATGCGCGGCGCGCCGGGTACAATGATCAAGCTCACAATCTTCCGTCCTGGCCGCGATGGGCCATTTGACGTCACACTGACGCGCGCGATTATCGACCTGAAACCCGTGCAATGGGAAGTGAAAGACCGCATTGGCGTTATCTCCGTCACGGGCTTTTCCGAAAAGACCGGAGATGACGTTGTTGCAGCGGTCGCTGGCATAAAGAAGACGCTCGGCGGCAATCCGCTGGGTTATATCATTGACATGCGGTCCAACCCCGGCGGTATCTTGGATGAGGCGGTGGCCGTGTCCGATGCGTTTTTGACGAAAGGTGAGATTGTGTCCGAACGGGGCCGCGACCCGCGCAATGTGGACCGCTGGTGGGCGGAACGCGCCGTTCCCGGTGACGTAACCGGCGGCGCACCGATCATTGTGTTGGTGGATGCCGGGTCGGCTTCGGCCTCGGAAATCGTTGCGGGCGCCTTGCAAGACCATCACCGCGCCTTGGTGATGGGGGAACGCAGCTTTGGCAAGGGATCGGTGCAGAACGTCCTTCCCCTGACGCGCGACACGGGCTTGCGCCTGACGGTTGCGCGTTACCATCTGCCATCGGGCCGTTCGGTGCAGGAAGGCGGTATCAAGCCTGACATTCGCGTGCCGCAGTTGACTGACCCGGATTATAAAAGCCGTGTGTCAATCCGCGAATCTGACCTGCGCCGTCATTTGGTTAATGAATTGAAAGACAACAATAAGGATTTGGAACAAGACGTCACTGACGATCCCCGCTTCGCCATGACTGCCGAGCAGTTGAAGGCAAAGGGGATTGAGGATTTCCAACTCTATTACGCCATGGAAACGCTTCAGCGGCTTGGCCCCCGGACGATGAAACTGGCGGCAAAGCCGGTGAAGAGCAAAGCCAAGAATTGAGGGTGGCGGTGTAGGTGGTTTTTGGTCATCCCGTCATCCCAGCGAAGGCGGGGATGACGACCAAGGGGCATTGAGAATCCGTTATGCTGGAGCCAAAGAGAATTTAAACCCGCGTTGTCCTGAACTTGTTTGTGCGCCGTGGCACCGTTGAGTCATCTTGGAGCCAAAGGCGTGCAGAGCACATCTTGCTTCTCCATTTTACTTTTGCTGCGACGCTGTAGTAAGATGCTCAAATACATTCATCATGACAGTTTTCTAGGTATCACCGCATATGACACCAAAATTCAACAAGGCCCATATGCTCGCATTTTTGCTTCCCACGGCATTGTTGGCTGGCGCTTATGGGTCGCAATATATTGGCGGTCTTTTCCCGTGCGAAATGTGCTGGTGGCAGCGTTATCCGCATTTTGCGGCGGTTGCGATTGCGCTGGTCGCCTTTTGCGTCAGCAACGCTGCCTATCGCAACGTCTTGGTCGCTTTGGCGGCATTGGCGATTGCCACCAGCGGCCTTATTGGCGGGTTTCATGCGGGCGTGGAATATGGCTATTGGGAAGGGTTGACCGCTTGCACCGCGACAATTTCGGGTAGCGGCGATGATCTGCTCAAGTCGATCATGAACGCGCCCTTATTGCGTTGTGACGTTGCCCCTTGGACCTTATTTGGCATTTCTCTTGCGGGGTATAATTTTCTCTTGTCGTTTGGCGGCGCAATGCTCATCTTGGCAATGATATGGCGCCGCAAGAAAATCTGAAAACCTCCGCACAGCGGACACGGGCAATGGAACGCATGATCCGCGTGAACCAAGCGGGCGAGTTTGGCGCGAAACGGATTTATGCGGGGCAGCTTGCGGTGATGGGCGACCGAACCCCTGCGGCGCGCAGCATCGCGCATATGGCGGAACAAGAGGAACGCCATCTGAACGCCTTTGACAAGATGATGGCGGAACGCGGCGTTCGACCCACGGCCTTACACCCTATCTGGAATGTCGCGGGCTTTGCGCTTGGCGCGGTGTCTGCGGCAATCGGGCCGGAGGCGGCCATGGCGTGCACTGTCGCCGTCGAAACCGAAATCGACCGCCATTATAGCGAACAACTCACCGAAATTGGCGACAGTGACCCCGAACTATCGGCGATGATATTGGATTTCCAAGCCGATGAGTTGGAACATAAGGCCACTGCTTTGGCGCAAGGCGCGGAACGCGCGCCTGCCTATCCGTTGATGAGCGCGTTGGTCCGCATAAGTTGCCGCACCGCCATTGCCGTGTCGAAACATATATAAGCTTCATCGCGCATTCAGCCTGCGCCGTTCAAAACAGGCCGACACATTCTTGGAGATGATCCCGTGAAAGCAATGGCTAAAATATCGCTCGTGAGCATCGCCGTGATGCTATCGGTTCAGGCGTCGGCGCAAGATGCACCGGCTGCGAAGCCTGGCGATGAAAAAATTAACCAGCTTATCATCTATGGCGACGACAAATGCCCCGAAAGCGTCGGCGATGAAATCGTCGTCTGCGCCCGCATGGGCGAGGCAGATCGCTATCGCATCCCGACCAATTTGCGCGACAACCCCAATGACCCGCGTAACCAAGCGATGTCAGAGCGGATTAAATCCTACGAATATGTCGCGGCAAGCGGCACGATGAGCTGCTCGCCGTCGGGCGCTGGCGGCTTTACCGGTTGCGGCTTTCGTGAAATCGACCGAGCTTATGCCGAAAAAGCACAAGACCCCGGCATCACTTTTGGCCGCTTGATTGCCGCCGAACGCGCCAAGCGCATGGCGGGCATTGATGCCGAAGCCGCCGAAGTGGAAGCGCGCGTTGTCGAATTTGAAAAAGGCCGCGCCGAGCGGGAAGCCAAGCTACAAGCCGAGCTAGACGCAAAAGAAGCGGCCAATGCAGAGGCCGAACCGCTTCCGCAACCGAAAAGCTAAAATTAGCTTTTCGCTTTTTCCGCCGCGACCCAGTCCTTAATCTGCCGCTCCAGCACGTCCAGCGGCACAGACCCTTGTCCAAGCACCGCATCATGGAACGCGGCCAGATCAAATTTCGGCCCGAGTTCCTTGGTCGCCATATTGCGCAATTCGCGGATTTTCAGCTCGCCCAATTTGTACGCGAGCGCCTGACCCGGCCAACTGATATACCGGTTTACCTCCGCCTCGATATTCGCGGCGGACAAAGCGCTGTTGTCGGTCATGAAGGCGATGGCCTGCTGCTTGCTCCAACCCTTGGCATGAATGCCGGTGTCGACCACCAGGCGGCACGCCCGCCACATTTCGTAGGACAGCCGCCCCATATCCTTGGCAGGCGTATCATATAGCCCCATTTCGATACCAAGCCGTTCGGAATACAGCCCCCATCCTTCGGTGAACGCCGTGAACGATGCGCCATATTTGCGGAAATCGGATAAGGGCAGCTCCTGCTGCAACGCGATCTGATGATGGTGCCCCGGCACCGCCTCATGCACAGAAAGCGCTGGAATCTCCCAGAACGGGCGCTGGTTCAACTTCGACGTGTTGACAAAATAGGTGCCGGATATCCCAATTTCGGGCGATCCTGGATTATAATAAGCCGTCGTGGTTCCTTCAGCAGTCTCCGCCGGAATTTCCTTTATGCCATATGGCAAGCGGGGCAAGCGGCCGAACAGGCTGGGCATTTTGCCGTCGATGATCTTGGTCACCCGCGCGACCTTTTCCATCAACTCCTCTGGCGTTTTGGCATAATATTGCGGGTCGGTACGCAGATGTTCGATAAAGGCTTCGCGGCTCGGATAGCCTGCCTTTTTTGCGACATCGACCATTTCGGCGCGAATGCGTGATACTTCGCTCAGGCCAATTTGGTGGATTTGCTCTGCCGTCAGATTGGTGGTGGTTTCTTCGCGGATGCGAAAGGCATAATAAGCCGCGCCATCGGGCTGCGCTGACACGCCGGGGGCCTTGGCACAAGCGGGCTTGTAGCTTGCGGTGTACCACGCCAATTGTGTGTTGAGCGCTGGGTGGATGACATTGCGGATGGTTGCCTCGGCACTGGCCGCCAGCGCCGCAAAGTCACTTTCCGAAATGCTATCGGGGCGCTTGGCCGCATAAGGACCGTAGAAGCGCGACCGGCGAATGTCCGACGCGATCAGGCCGCTAACGGTTCCTTCAAATCCGGTCAGTGTTTCGCAAGGCTGCGTAAACCTGCCTTTGATCGCGACATTGGCGACCGCGATATTCTCGTCATTGACGCGACCATATTGCGCAAGCCGGGCATTGTAGCTTTCAAAATCTGTCTTGGTTTTGAACGGCAAGTTTCGCGACATGCTGGCGAGTTGTTGGTGCCAGCTCGAATAGGTCGTGAAGTTGATGGCGCGCTGGCCGAACTGATTGCCTTCGATCGTAGACACCAACGACCGCCGTAATATGCCCGCCTCCACCTTCGACGCAGCGCTTAATGCATCTGCCGGGATGGCATTCAGGCGGATTAGAAACTTTGTCGCATCGGCGGCCCTGCGGTCCTGCGCCGCTAGGGTATAATCGCCAAGTTCATTGGCATAATCATTCACGCCAAGCGCGCTGGCGAAGACAGGCGCCTCTTTCAACGCCGTCGCCCAGACGTCATCGACCAAAGCCGTGAGATCATCATTGGCATCGGCATAAGCAGGTGTCGAAAGCGCAAATAAGCACCCGGCGATGAACAGGCTACGCATGAATAAGGCTTCTCCGTCACAAGTCGAAGTGACGCATAAAGCAGGGAAAGCGGCAATTGGCCAGCGGCGATTCTTTGCGCGCATTGGCCCGGCGGCCTGCCGCAGTTCTTATTTACTCCGCCGCTTCCAATGCTTCATGGTCGGACAGTGGTTGGCTCAGGCGCGTGAGCATTTCCTTTGGACAAATCTGCCAAAATTCGCCGCGCCTGCGATCCCAATCTTCCATGATTGATTTCGACCAAGCGCTGTCGGTTTTTTCGGCATGCGCGGTGATCAGGGCTTTTAGCGCCTCTTCCCAATAGGCGCTTTCAAGGCGTTGCCATATGATGCTGTCCGGGTTCGCCATTTGGGTGAAGTCGCGTTCGGTATCGAGCACGAACGCCATGCCGCCGGTCATGCCAGCGCCAAAATTGCTGCCGACCTTGCCCAAGATAACTGCGATACCACCGGTCATATATTCCAAACCATTGGACCCGCAGCCTTCAACCACGACATGCGCGCCCGAATTACGGACCGCAAAACGCTCCCCGGCTTGTCCTGCCGCGAACAAATGCCCTGATGTTGCGCCATACAGAACGGTGTTGCCGATGATACTATTTTGCTGGCTAGCCAGCGGGCTGCTGACCGTCGGACGCAATATGATTGTCCCGCCCGACAGGCCCTTGCCGACATAGTCATTGGCGTCGCCAAATACTTCGAGCGTAATGCCTTGGCACAAAAACGCGCCCAGCGATTGGCCAGCGGAACCACGCAAACGGACATGGACATGCCCTTCGGATAGGCCCTTCATGCCATATAGCCGCGTGATTTCGGAGCTGAACCTTGTGCCCACCGCACGGTGCGTGTTGCGGACATTATAGGTTAGCTGCATCTTCTCACGCCGTTCAAACACGGGCCGCGCGTCATGGATCATCTGCGCGTCAAGGCTGTCGGGCACTTCATTGCGGAATGTCGGGATGTTGAAACGGCGCGCGCTGTCGGGCGCGTCCACCTTGGCCAATATCGGGTTGAGATCGAGATCATCGAGATGCTCGGCACCCCGGCTGACCTGGCGCAGCAGCTCTGTGCGGCCAATGACTTCATCAAGGCTGCGATAGCCAAGCTTCGCCAGTATCTCGCGCACTTCCTCGGCAATGAAGGTCATCAGGTTGATGACTTTCTCCGGTGTGCCCGTGAATTTCTTGCGCAAGGCCTCATCCTGAACGCACACGCCAACAGGGCAAGTGTTCGAATGGCATTGCCGCACCATGATACAGCCCATGGCAACAAGGCTGAGCGTGCCGATGCCAAATTCCTCAGCACCCAAAATCGCGGCGATGACGATGTCGCGTCCGGTTTTCAAACCGCCATCAGTGCGCAACTTTACGCGGTGGCGAAGGCCGTTGAGCGTGAGCACTTGGTTCGCCTCGGACAGGCCCATTTCCCATGGCGTGCCCGCATATTTGATGCTGGTTTGCGGGCTTGCACCCGTGCCGCCGACATTGCCGGAGACCAGGATGACATCGGCATGCGCCTTGGCCACACCTGCCGCGATTGTGCCAATGCCCGCCGCACTGACAAGCTTCACACAGACCCGCGCGCGCGGGTTGATCTGCTTGAGGTCGTAAATCAACTGCGCCAGATCTTCGATCGAATAAATGTCGTGATGCGGTGGCGGTGAAATAAGCGTCACGCCCGGCGTCGAGTGTCGCAGACGTGCGATCATTTCGGTCACCTTAAAGCCCGGCAATTGCCCACCTTCACCGGGCTTTGCGCCCTGCGCGACCTTGATTTCGATTTCCTCGCACGCGCCCAGATATTCGGCGGTGACGCCAAAGCGGCCGCTGGCAATCTGTTTGATCACGCTGTTGGCGTTGTCGCCATTTTCATAAGGCTTGAAACGCTTGCTGTCCTCGCCGCCTTCGCCCGAAACGGCCTTTGCGCCGATCCGGTTCATGGCAATGGCGAGCGTTTCATGCGCCTCTGGCGACAATGCGCCGAGGGACATTCCCGGCGTGACAAAGCGTTTGCGGATTTCGGTGATCGCCTCAACCTCGTCAATCGCGACGGGTTCTTTGGCGAAGTTGAATTCCAGCAAATCGCGCAAGTAAATCGGCGGCAATTCCTTCACGCCTTGCGCAAATTGCGTGTAGGTTGAGTAGCTGTCATTCGCGACCGCGCTTTGCAGCAAATGCATGAGGCCCGCAGAATAAGCATGTTCTTCGCCGCCGTCGCGTTGCTTGTAAAATCCGCCGACGGGCAGGCGCGCAACGGCGGCATCAAACGCGTCATTATGACGGTCGCGCGCGTTGACATATAATGAGTGATAGCCTTCGCCCGAAATCTTGTTCGGCATGCCGGGGAAGAAGTCGTTGACCAAAGCGCGTGACAGGCCAACCGCCTCAAAATTATAACCGCCACGGTAGCTGGAGATGACCGCGATACCCATTTTGGACATGATCTTCAGCAGACCTTCGTTAATCGCTATGCGGTAATTTTCGACGGCTTGGGTCAGCGTATAGCCACCGAGCAAGCCGCGAAGATGCCGGTCGGCAATCACCGCTTCGGCAAGATAGGCGTTCACCGTGGTCGCGCCAACGCCGATGAGAACGGCGAAATAATGCGTGTCCAAGCATTCGGCAGAACGGACATTGATCGACGAATAACTGCGCAGGCCATTGCGGACCAAATGCGTGTGCACAGCCGCCGCCGCGAGGATCATCGCGATACCGACGCGGTCGGGACCGATATTTTCATCGGTCAGGAACAGTTCGGATTTGCCCATCCGCACGGCGGCCACCGCTTCTTCGCGAATACGGCTAATGGCGGCGCGCAGGCCCTCTTGCCCGTCGGAAATGTCATAAGTGCAATCAATCTCGGCGCCCAATGGCCCGAACGCGGCCTTCAACCTGCGCCAATCGTGCGCCGTCAGGACTGGGCTATCCAGAACCAAGACATCGGCATTCTGGCTCTTTTCCTCCAGGATATTGGCGAGGTTCGAAAAACGCGTTTTTAGGCTCATCACATGCCGTTCGCGCAAGCTGTCGATCGGTGGGTTGGTGACTTGGCTGAAATTCTGGCGGAAGAATTGGCTAATCAGGCGGGGTTTATCGCTGATGACGGCCAGCGGGGTGTCGTCGCCCATGGACCCAATGGCTTCCTTGCCATCTTCGATCATCGGCGCGAGGATCATTTCGACATCTTCCAATGTCATGCCAGCGGCGATCTGACGCTTCGTCAATTCCGCGCGCGACCAAGCGGGCGCGCTGTCGTCGTCAGCCTCTGGCAAGTCGGTGATGCGGCGGAAGCCGCTGACCAATGCGCCATAATCCTGCTCGGCCGAAATGCGATCTTTTAATTCGCCGTCGCGGTATAATTTGCCTTCATCCAGATTGACGGCAATCATTTGTCCAGGGCCAAGGCGGCCCTTTTCCAATATCGTCGTTTCGGGCAGGACAACCATTCCGGTTTCGGAACCGATCACCAGCAAATTGTCTGACGTCCGGCTGTAGCGCAACGGGCGTAGCGCATTGCGGTCAACGCCTGCGACGGCCCATTGTCCATCGGTCATCGCCAAAGCGGCAGGGCCGTCCCATGGCTCCATGACGCTGGACATATATTCATACATGGCGCGGTGGTTGGCGGGCAAATTGGGGTTCGACTGCCATGCTTCAGGAATCAGCATAAGCTTGGCCGTTGGCGCTTCCTTGCCGGAACGGACCAAGGTTTCGAACACGGCGTCCAATGCGGCAGTGTCCGATGATCCGGCGGGAATGACAGGCTTGATATCATCCGACTGCGCGCCAAAGGCGATGCTGGCCATCTTGATCTCGTGGCTTTTCATCCAATTCTGGTTGCCACGGATGGTGTTAATCTCACCATTATGCGCAAGGCCGCGAAATGGCTGCGCTAACCACCATTGCGGGAAAGTGTTGGTTGAATAACGCTGATGGAAAATCGCAACGCGGCTTTCAAAGCGGTCATCTTGCAGGTCGGGGTAAAATACCGACAGCGACTCCGCAAGGAACAGGCCCTTATAGACAATTGAGCGGCACGACAGCGAACAGATGTAGAAATCGCGGATTTGCGCAGCGATGATCTTCTTTTCGATCCGGCGGCGGACGAGGTAGAGATTCTTTTCAAATTCGGTTGCGCCGACCTCTTCGGGCATTGGTCCGGCAATCATGATCTGCTCGATCTCGGGCCGCGTCGCTTGCGCTTTATCGCCGATCACGGAGACATCGACAGGCACCTGACGCCAGCCATAAATGGAGTAGCCAGCGTCGATAATCTCCGCCTCAACAATCGTCCGGCAATTCTCTTGTGCGCTTAAATCGGTGCGCGGCAGGAACACCATGCCAACCGCCAACCGGTTGGGCATGGGGCGGTGGCCGCTGTCCGAAATCGCATCGTCAAAGAAACGGACGGGCAAGTCGATATGCAGGCCCGCGCCATCACCCGTCTTGCCGTCGGCATCGACCGCGCCGCGATGCCAAACGGCCTTCAACGCCTCAATCCCCGCCGCCACAACCCGCCGTGAAGGCTTGCCATCGGTCGCCGCAATCAACCCTACGCCGCAGGCATCGCCTTCGGACTCAGGATGATACATGCCTTCACGGGCAAGGCGTTCATGTTCGGTTGTGGGGTAGAATATGGTCACTTGGGGGTTTCAAGGTGTTTCTGGGCTTCTACCATCAATTGCATCGCTGCTTGCACGCCCGCTTTTGCACCAACGCCTTGTCCAACGGTGGTTAATTTTTGCTGTATTTTGGGCTGTGCTGCGGTCATAGATTTGCCTGCGCTCGATTCCATAAATCGGCGCATCATAAGCAAATCCGCAGGTTGAATTTCCAACACATATTGCTGTGCCGTCTGCTCAATGATGTTGGGAATTTCTGCTCGAATGCTGGCCATCATGAGTTCGCCGAATCGCTTGCCAAATGCGGCCTGCCCGCCTGGATATTTCTCACTTACTTGCTTGAGTATCTCTGCGCCATCTTCCGTTTGCCCCAATTGGCCAAGATAGCTCGACTCCATCACCGGCAGCATCTGCGCAAACAACGCGTTCAGCATTTTTTCTGTATCGCTCGCTATGAGAATTGCACGCGCATCTTCCACCGGGGTTGATGCCGCCTTAGCTTCATTTGCCGTTGCCGCTTCTGGTATGGTTGCCAGAAATAGCAGCCCAAATGCTGCCTGCTGGACGCTTTTCACTAACTTCATGCTGCAATCCTTTCATCACTGATTTTCGATGTCAAATAAGTGTGCATATGCTGCGTGACATCGCGCCCGTCAAGGATTGCCCAGACGACAAGGCTTGCGCCGCGCACGATGTCGCCAATGGCAAACACGCCGTCGAGGTTGGTCATCTGCGTATTATGATCGACACGCACGGTGCCCCAGCGGGTGACGTTGAGGTCGGGTGCGTTGAACAGGACAGGCAGGTCTTCGGCCTCAAAGCCCAAAGCCATAATCACCATATCGGCGTTCAATGTGAAGTCGCCTTCGGGGTCATTTTCCGGTGTGCGGCGGCCGGAGGCATCGGGGGCCGCAAGCCGCATCTTCGCCACATGCACGCGCTCGACTTTGCCATTGCCGTCAAAGCCCTTGGGACCCGACAGCCAGACAAATTCGACGCCTTCTTCTTCGGCATTGGTCACTTCGCGCTGTGAACCCGGCATATTTTCACGGTCGCGGCGGTAGAGGCACTTCACCGATTTTGCGCCTTGGCGAATCGCGGTGCGGACACAATCCATTGCGGTATCGCCGCCGCCAATGACGACGACGTCTTTGCCATGTGCGTTCATCGCGCCGCTTTCAAAAGCAGGCACAATGTCGCCAAAACCCTTGCGGTTGGAGGTGGTGAGGAAATCCAGCGCCGGGATGATGCCCTCCAGCCCGATGCCCGGTGTCGCAATTGCGCGCGCCTTATAGACGCCGGTCGCGATCAACACCGCGTCATGCTTTGCGCGCAAATCATCCAGCGATGCATCGCGGCCAACCTCAAAATTGGCGTGGAAGTGAATGCCCGCATCCTCAAGCCGCTGGACACGGCGCATGACAATGTCTTTCTCCAGCTTGAAACCGGGGATGCCATAGGTCATCAGCCCGCCCATGCGGTCATAGCGGTCATATACATGCACGTCATAGCCCGCGACGCGCAGATATTCTGCGGTCGTCAGCCCGCCGGGGCCAGCGCCGATGATACCCACCGATTGGCCGCGCGATGGGCCAATATCGACGGGTTCAACCCAGCCCTGCTCCCACGCGGTATCGGTGATGTATTTTTCAACCGAGCCAATGGTGACCGCGTCATGGCCCGAAAATTCAATAACGCAATTGCCCTCGCACAAGCGATCCTGCGGGCAAATACGGCCGCAGATTTCAGGCATGGTGCTGGTCAGGCTGGACATCTCATAGGCTTCGCGCAAACGCCCTTCGGCGGTCAGGCGTAACCAATCTGGAATATGATTGTGCAGCGGGCAATGGACCGAACAATAGGGCACGCCGCATTGCGAACAACGCGACGCCTGATCCGCTGCTGCGGCGGGCGCATAGCGATCTGCGATTTCGGCGAAATCTTCGGCGCGCAATTCGGCTTCCCGCTTATGCGGATAAGCCTGCGGCTTCGAAACAAATTTCAGCATCGGATCTTTTGCCACAACACGCTCCTTCAGAAGCGCTGCGCGTAACGCGGCGAACATGAGCTGTCACGTGAAAATCCAATAATAGGGCAGCTTTGTTGACTAAATTAACGCATTTTGAGACGATAATTTACGCGCGCGCAATAATATTTCAAATTAAAAGGTCCGTATCGGCACCTACCGCATCGTCAGCCATAGCAACGCGGCTGTTCCAACGATGATTCGGTAATACGCAAAAGGGGCAAATCCATATTTGCCGACAATGGCGACAAACGCCTTCACCACAACCACCGCGACCAGAAACGCCATGGTAAAGCCAATGCCGATCATCCCCAGGTCGTCCGCGTTCAAAAGCGCCCTGTCTTTCCACAAAGCATATACCGTTGCGGCCATCATCGTGGGCACGGCCAAGAAGAAAGAAAATTCCGCGGCGGTCTTGCGTTCGACACCCATCATAAGGCCGCCCATGATTGTCGCGCCCGACCGGCTCACGCCCGGCAACATCGCGGTACACTGGACAAGGCCAATCGCCAAAGCCGTGCCAAAGGGGATTTCCTCAACCGTGTTAAAGCGCACCGTCTTCACCACGCGCTCCAGCAATAATAGGATGATGCCGCCTACGATCAACGCGATGGCAACAATCTGCGGTGTCTGCATCGCGGCGCGAATGGCATCATAAGCCACCACGCCAATCACCACAGCAGGGGCAAAGCCCAAGAGGATATTGCGCGTGAACGCAACGGGCCCAGCCTGCCGCTTCAACAGCCCCGTGCCCACCGCCCAAAACCGCCGCCAATATACCAATAGCACCGCCAAGATCGCGCCGAGCTGAATGGCAATCTTGAACGCGACTGAGCTATTATCGGTGAAACCAACCAGCTCGCCCGCCAAAATAAGATGCCCCGTCGATGATACCGGCAAAAACTCCGTCAGCCCCTCAATAAAGCCGAGGAGCAACGCGATCATCGTGTCGCTCATGCTGTGGGGCTACTGCCAAAGCGGCCATGCTTGCGGTAAATGTTTAACCAATCGGCGGCAATGACATCCAACGGCGTCGGCACGATGCCATAAGCCGCCAGCCCGTCGGTGCCCGTCACCACATTGTCGCGGCCCAGCATCTTAAACTGGTCATCGGTAATCGGCGCGCCGGGCATCCACCCTGTGCCCTTGGCGAGCATCTTTGCAGCAATATCGGGCACTTCAACGAACAGGGGGTCGCGGCCAATCGCTTTGGCGATCCAGCGGTTCAGCTCCATCATGGAGAATATCTCCGGCCCGCCAAGCTCCAGCACGCGGCCATCCTGATGCACCAAAGCAGCGGCAACCGCCTTGGCAACGTCGCCAGCAAAGACAGGCTGAAACTTTGTGGCCGCACCAATAACCGGAACGACCGGCAACATGCGGATCAGCCCGGCAAAGCGGTTGATGAACTGGTCTTCGCGGCCAAACACAATTGACGGCCGCAAGATGACGGCGGCGGGAAATGCCGCATGCACCGCCGCTTCGCCGCCCGCTTTGCTTTGGCCATATGCGGCGTCGCTATGTGCGTCCGCGCCAATTGCGGAGATGTGGACCAAAGCCTTAACGCCCGCGTCTGCGGCGGCCTGTGCCACGATGCCCGCGCCCATATTCTGCGCGGCATCCATATCGGCAAAGCTGCCCACCAGATTGACGACAGCATCGGCATCCATCACCGCGCGTTGCACGCTGGCGGGTTTGCGGATGTCGGCTGCCATCAATTGCACTTGGCCCAAATTGCCCAGCGGCTTGATATGATTGGCGCTATTGGCGTTGCGGCACGCAATACGCAGCCGCGCGCCTTGACCCAGCAGCGCCTGCGCGACGTAGCGGCCCAAAAACCCGCCGCCACCAAAAACCGTTATCAACTTGCCCTGCATATATGCTCCGTCAGCCAGCGTGAAACCCTGCGCGCGCTTTGCACCACCGCTAAGCAGCTTTCAAGGCCGACATGTGTCTGGCGGTCGCGGCGCGTGGATTTAATCCGCCACACGCGCGGCACAGCCGTTGACAATGTCACCTGATCGCTTAAAGGAGCGCGCCTACCCGACATGCGGAAATTTCCTGCATGTCTCGTGCCCGGATGGCGGAATTGGTAGACGCACCAGCTTCAGGTGCTGGCGCTGGCAACGGCGTGGAGGTTCGAGTCCTCTTCCGGGCACCATTTTTCGGTTCAGCGATGATAGTGCATGCGCGAGAGAGCGGGTGTAGGAAAATCTTGGCGGCGCGCTAGGGAGTGTCTAAGCAGGGAATGATATCCCGCACGGGATTGAATCCGCAGGGGGAGTGAAGGGCTTGAAATTCCATGACTGACGCAAGCCTGTTTACGTCCGGCGCGCTGTTTACCCAAGACTATCTCGTTGAAGGCATAACCGACACTGCGCAATATCGCGATGTTGACGTTGCCGACGCACGGGCAAAGCTGACTGCCATATTCGCCGGCTTTCCTTATGCCAGCGGCCCCAATGAAGCCACGACCGAAGGCGACCTGATTTGGCCTATATTAAACGCGTTGGGCTGGAGCGAGTATCTAACCCAGCAAAACCTGTCGGCAAGCGGCCGGGTGGACGTGCCGGACGGGCTGTTATTCATCGACGCGGCGGCCAAGGCCAATGCCAACACGCACCCCGAAGAATATAAGCGTTACAGCCACGGTGCGGCGATTATCGAAAGCAAACGTTGGGGCCGTGCGTTGGACCGCGCCGAAGGCCGCAAGGGTGATGATAAAGATACGCCGTCAACGCAATTGCTGCGCTATCTGCGCCGGATTGACGACCTGACCAATGGCGACTTGCGCTGGGGCGTACTAACCAATGGCCGCAAATGGCGGCTCTATTTTTCCGGCGCGCGTTCGACGATTGATGATTATCTGGAAATTGACCTTGGCCGGATCATGCGGCTGGACGGCGATTTACTCGATACCGGCATAAGCGATGAAGAGCGTGACCATTGGCTTGGCGTATTCGTCGCCATGTTCGCGCGCACGGCCTTTGCACGTGCTAGCGAAAAAGCGCCCAGCTTTCACGATACTGCACGGCGTGACGCAGCGCTTTATGAAGAGCGGGTCGCGGCCAGCCTATCGGATTTGGTGTTCAAACGGCTTTATCCGACATTGGGCAAAGCGGTCGCAGCCAGCGCCCCTGCCGATACCGAATTGGAGCAAGTGCGCGAAGCAACGCTGATCCTGCTCTATCGCTTGCTGTTTGTGTTGTATGCCGAAGACCGGGGGCTGTTGCCGGTTAAAGATTCCCGTTTTGATGATTATGCGTTGCGTAATACGCGGCTAGACATTGGACGGCGCAAAGACGCGGGCGATATATTTTCCAGCGTTGCCAAAACCATCTGGAGCAAATTCGCCGACCTTGCCGAAATGATCGACAAGGGCGACCCGTCGGTTGGCTTGCCGCCTTATAATGGCGGGCTGTTCAATGGTGAACAAACGCCGTTGCTGAAAACGATCCGGCTGGGCGATGATGTCATGGCAGAGGCCATCGACATATTGTCGTTTGAACAGCGCGGCGGTGAACGGCGCTATATCAATTATCGTGATTTGTCGGTGCAGCAATTGGGTTCAATCTATGAACGCTTGCTGGAATTTGAACTGACCCGTGACGAAAATGGCGCGGTCGATATTCGTCCCAATATCTTCGCGCGTAAAAATTCGGGCAGCTATTACACGCCCGATGATCTTGTGTTGCTGATCCTCGACGAAACGCTGGAGCCGTTGATTACGGATGCCATGACGGCGTTTGAAACGGCGCTGGCTGGCCTGAACGCCAAAGACAGCGAAGATTACCGCATTACCCAATTGCAAAAGGCGGACCCTGCCAAGGCCATTACGCGGTTGCGCATTTGCGACCCTGCCATGGGGTCCGGGCATTTTCTGGTTTCATTGGTCGACAGGCTGACCGATCATACGTTGGTCGCGATTGGTAATGCGGCGGCCATGGCTGCCCAAGTTGCCGGG